>OHLH01000449.1_pt1 | contig 27885 bp, 20 predicted proteins | sample 1569061 | NCBI WGS metagenome assembly OHLH01 (sample SAMEA3879603, study PRJEB24766) | human gut metagenome | biome: human-associated habitat; feature: feces | place: USA | collected 1985/1987
TACAGAAACTTATTAACCAAGTAGTCTTGATTGACTACACCATTATTATACTAGGAGGTTATAATATGAAAAAAAGTACAAAAAATCTGCTTTTTCTCACATCTGCAGTGATTGCCGGAATGCATATATACAACAGAGTTGTAGACTCTAATGCCGAAAGGAAAAATGCACTCAAAGTAGACAATGGCCACTACTACAAATGGAAAGAAGGAAATATCTTTTATACAAAAACCGGCACCGGTGAGCCAATACTTTTAATACACGACACCGACTCCGGAGCATCCGGTGAAGAATGGGCAAAGGTAGCTAAAAAGCTTGCAAAGAACAATACCGTATACACTATTGATTTGCTTGGATGTGGCCGCTCGGACAAGCCTTCCATCCAATATACAAGCTACATGTATGTACAGATTATCACAGCCTTTGTAAATGACGTAATCGGAAAGCCTGTTAACGTAGCTGCAACCAATCTGTCAACAGCTCCTGTAATCATGGCAAATGCTCTGTCAAAGGATTTATTTAATAAAATCATACTTATAAACCCTGTATCATTACAACAGCTTAGCTGCATACCTGACAAGAGCACCAAATTTAAGCAGAACATAATTAATCTGCCAATCATAGGTACATTTATATACAATAAGCTCATGAGCCCTATCAAGGTAGATTTACTCTTCAGAAATAAATTTATTTTAAGAAGCCAGCTCATATCAGATAAGATGAAGGATGCATACTATGAGTCCGCACATAAAGGGCAAAGCCGCGGCAAATATCTTTACTCAAGCATTTTATCAAACTACATCAATACTAATATTGCGCCCGCTCTCAAGAACCTGGACAAGGATGTATCAATTATAGCTTCAACAGGAATAAAAAATAATATGGATGTTATCAACAATTACCATAAGCTAAACAGTAAATGCGACATCATCCATATTGCAAATGCAAAGCTTTATCCTCAGTTAGAGTTACCGGAGAAGACAGCTTCAATTATTAAAAAAATTGTTACTAACTAATTCTATACTTTAATCTAAAATAAGGCACCGGCTATAACTATTCTTCAACAATTATAACGGTTTTTTACAATGGTTTCTTAGAAGGCAGTCCGGCTTTTCTCGGATACTTATTGCTCGTATTCATAACCTTATCAATTATGACAAAAGAGCGATGTTTATCCGAGTAGCCAAACTGCTCTATTTTATTCAGCTTTCCTCCCAGCAGATAAATGGCCGACTTTGCATCTGCCACCTCGCTCTCGCACTCACCTGATTTATATGACACAAAGCAGCCTCCCATTTTCACAAACGGCAGACAGTATTCTGAAAGAGTAGACAGATTTGCAACTGCTCTCGATACACAAATATCATAAGCTGCCCTGTGTTCCTTATCCCTGGCAAAATCCTCTGCCCTGCCATGAACTGCTTCAATATCCTTAAGCTCAAGCGCTTCAATAACTTCATTTAAAAATCCAACTCTCTTATTAAGTGAATCTAATAAAGTAATCTTAAGCTGAGGAAAAGCTATCTTAAGAGGAATACCGGGAAAACCAGCTCCGGTTCCGACATCAATGATATTTTTTTCCGCGTTTAAATCTAATGTGTGGCACAAAAACAAGCTATCAAGGAAGTGTTTCTCTATTACCTCGTCGAAATCTGTGATGGCAGTAAGGTTCATAACCTTGTTTTTTTCGATAAGCATGTCATAATATAGCTCAAATTGCTCTAATTGTGAATTATTTAATGTACATTTAATTTTTGATAATTCATCAGTGAAGTGTGTGAAATCATATTTCATATTTTATTCTCCATTATTATTGTTCAACGCTTGTATTATCTGGGTTTAATCTAGAAAATAAATCAGGATTTGAGTATTTTAATTGTTCCAGAAATACCAGTAAAACCGATATATCAGCCGGTGTGACACCTGAAATTCTGGATGCCTGACCTATACTAAGCGGCTGAAATTCATTCAACTTCTGCTGTGCTTCAATTCTCAGACCCGAAATAGTATTATAATCAAAATCAGTAGGTAACAGTTTTTTCTCAAGCTTCTTAAAATGAGAGACCTGCTTGATCTGTCTTGAAATATACCCTGCGTACTTAATAAGAATATTAATCTGTTCTCTTGTGTCATCAGATAGCTTAGGTCTGTCGGGATCTATCGGAGCGAGCTTGTCATAATCCAGCTCAGGTCTTCTGATAAGCTCCTCAAGTGTGGTTCCGTTGCTAAGCTCTATACTGTTGTATTTCTTCAGAATTTCCTGTACATCAGCCCTTGCACCGATATTTACATGCGACACTCTCTCTATTTCTTTATCAATAAGCTCTTTCTTTTTACATACATAGTCATATCTTTCCTTTGAAATCAGACCAACCTCGTATCCCTTCTCGGTGAGACGCAAATCTGCATTGTCCTGTCTTAAAAGGAGACGATATTCCGCTCTTGAAGTCATCATGCGGTAAGGTTCCCTATTTTTCTTAGTGACCAGATCATCTATCAACACACCTATGTACGCTTCTGACCTGTCAAGTATCAATGGCTTTTTGCCAAGTATCTTCATTGCTGCATTAATGCCGGCGATAAGTCCCTGACAGGCTGCCTCCTCATATCCGGACGAACCGTTGAACTGTCCACCACTGAACAGACCATGTATTTTCTTAAACTCGAGCGACGCATATAGCTGGTTTGCATTGATACAGTCGTACTCTATGGCATAAGCATCTCTTACTATCTTCACATTTTCAAGTCCCGGAAGGGTGCGGTACATCTCATACTGCACATCCTCAGGCATAGACGAAGACATACCTCCCACATACATCTCGTTTGTGTTTAAACCCTCAGGCTCAATAAATATCTGATGTCTTTCCTTTTCAGCAAACTTAACCACCTTATCCTCTATTGAAGGACAATACCTAGGACCTGTTCCCTCTATGATGCCTGCATAAATCGGTGAACGGTCGAGATTGTTTCTGATAATCTCATGGGTCTTACTATTCGTATATGTAAGCCAGCATGAAACCTGATCAATCTGCACACTTTCAGGATCAGTTGTAAATGAAAACGGCACTACCCTCTCGTCACCGAACTGTTCCTCCATCTTGGAAAAATCAAGACTTCTCTTATCTACACGCGCTGGAGTTCCTGTTTTGAATCTGCGCATCTCAATTCCGTGATCTATGAGCGACTGAGTCAGATGGTTGGCTGCCAAAAGTCCATTCGGACCTGTATGAGTGATCATCTCGCCGGTTAAGCATCTGGCTCTTAAATATGTACCGGTGCACAGCACAATCGCCTTACAATGATATAAAGCTCCCGAAGTAGTTTTTGCACCGACTATATTATTATTCTCATCGGTAACAATCTCAGAAACCTCACCCTGTCTGATGGTCAGATGGTCGGTATTTTGAAGGGTTTTTCTCATTTCCATACTATATTCCGCTTTATCTGCCTGCGCGCGGAGAGAATGAACAGCAGGCCCCTTCGATTTATTTAGCATCTTTGACTGGATAAAGGTCTTGTCAATGTTTTTTCCCATCTCGCCGCCAAGTGCATCAATCTCCCTGACGAGATGCCCTTTCGAGCTTCCACCGATATTCGGATTACATGGCATGAGCGCTATACTGTCCACGCTTACCGTGAAAACAATAGTCTCAAGTCCAAGCCTGGCACACGCAAGTGCTGCCTCACATCCCGCATGTCCTGCACCAACTACAACAACATCATAATTTTCTTCAACAAACTTACTGCACATAACTGCCTACTTTCCCATACAAAATTTACTGAATATCTCATCCATCAGATCATCCTCAACCGATTCTCCTATTATGAGTCCAAGCGACTCATACGCACTCATCAAATCAATCGAATAAAAATCCTCCGGCATATCATCATCAATACTGTTCATAACAAGCTTAAGACTTTCCTTAGCATCTGACAATAGTTTTTTATGCCTGATATTTGTGATATAAATCTCATCATTGAATGAGACCTCTCCATCAAAAAACATTTCCTTTATTGTATCAGAAAGCTCATCTATTCCCGAGCTTTCCTTTGCAGAAACCGAAATAACCGTTTTATCCACAAGCTTTTTTATATCATCTGCCGACACCTTTGAAGCCAGATCCGACTTATTTAGTAAAATGACAGCCTTTTTATCCTTAATAAAATTGATAATATCATAATCATTATCATCAAGTGCCACTGACGAATCAACCACATATATGATTAAATCAGCTCCATTGGCATGCTCCATTGCCTTTTTCACACCAATTTTTTCAACAACATCCTCAGTGCTTCTAATACCTGCAGTATCAACGAGATTTAAGGTTATTCCACCAATATTAATCTGCTCCTCAAGCACATCTCTCGTGGTTCCGGCTATATCCGTGACAATTGCCCTGTCAGTTCCGACAAGCACATTTAAAAGAGATGACTTTCCGGCATTTGGCTTTCCAATGATGACTGTATTTATTCCTTCCTTCAGAATCCTGCCATTATCTGAGGTTTTTAACAGACCATCTATCTCCATATACTCGTTATCCACAATTGCACGTAGTTTTTGTGGATAACCATCCAGGGAAATGTGTTCAGGGTCGTCAAGTGCCGACTCAATAAAAGCAATCTCATGCAAAAGCTGCTCTCTTATCTGCCTGATGCTTCCGAGCACGGCTCCGCCTAGCTGGCTTAAAGAGCTTTTGAGCGCAAAATCATTTTTTGAATTTATTACATCTATAACAGATTCTGCCTGGGATAAATCAATCCTGCCGTTTAAAAATGCCCTTTTAGTAAACTCTCCGGGCTCTGCCGGTCTTGCTCCGTTTTTGATTACCGCTTCAAGCACTCTCTTCATAACATACACACCACCGTGGCAGTCTATCTCCACAGTGTCCTCCCTGGTGTATGTATTTGGAGCCTTCATCAAAAGCACCATAACCTCATCTATTTTCTCATCGCCGTCATATATAAAACCATAATGAATGGTATGTGACTGACAGGCGCTTATTTTCTTTTTATTATTCTTGCTTTTATAAATCCTATCTATTACCGAAAGTGCATCATCTCCGCTTATCCTGATAATTCCGATTCCTGACGGAGACATAGCTGTGGCAATAGCCGCTATTGTATCATTTTGCATATGAAATCCTCAAAAATTCTAAGATAATATATATTCAAAAAGGATACCTGAAACCAGATACCCTTTTAATGATTTATATCTATTATTTCTTAAGTGTCACAACAACGTGTCTGTAAGGCTCATCACCCTCGCTGTGTGTTTCAACAAATCTATCATTCTGAAGTGCAGAATGAATCACTCTTCTCTCAAAAGGATTCATCGGCTCAAGAGAAACAGGTCTCTTTGTACGCTTAACCTTGAATGAAATATTCTTGGCAAGATTCTCAAGTGTCTCTCTTCTTCTCTTTCTGTAATCCTCAGTATCAATCTTTACTCTGTAGTAATTCTCAGACTGCTTATTTATAGCAAGATTTGTAAGGTACTGGAGTGAATCGAGAGTCTGACCTCTCTTGCCGATTAAAACGCCCATCTCAGGACCGTTAAGCTCAACATCAACATTTCTGTTGTCCTCATCCACTTTGATATCAATAGTAACCTCAAGCTTCATTGCCTTAAACACACTGTCAAGGAATTCGCGAATCTCATCCTCAACACTTGCCTCGGCCTTTTTAACCTTGATGACAGCATCACGGCTGCCAATTCCAAGAAAACCATTGCTTCCCTTATCAATTACCTCATACTCGAGCTTATCGCTTGTTGTTCCAAGTTTAATAGATGCCTCTGTCAAAGCATCGTCAATTGTTTTTGCAGATACTTCAATGTATTCCACTATTTTCTCCCCCTATTTGCGTGAATTGCGTTCATTAAACTCTTTAACCATATTAGCCTTTGAAGCAAGTGAGCCTGCCTTTGCATTAGCCTTGTACTCAGCGGCCTTTGCAAGCTTCTCCTCTGTGCCTGCTGATACAGATACGTTTGCCTTATTGTCAATTGACTTTGTCTTAATCTGAGCTGCCTTCTTTATATAATCCTCAGACAGTCCCATTTTTTCTCTCTTCTTCTTTGCCTTTTCCTCGTTCTTTGCCATAACAGCCTCAAGATCAAGATTCTCTATATGTCTGTTGACGAAGAACTGCTGGATACCTCTTACAAGTGCAGAGCAGATCCAGTAAATACCAAGACCTACAGGAACTGTAAAGCAGATAACAAATGACATAAATGGCATCATGAGATTCATCATCTTCATCTGGCTTGCCATCTGATCATTGCCGTTTGTAGCCTGTGGCATGAGCTTGATATTAAGCATCTGTGTCAGATATGACAGTACAGGAATAAGCAGTGCAAGTATTACAAAAAGTAACCACTTATCAGGCTTATCCGTAAAGTTGCTTTTTATGATATACCAAGGTGTATCTGAGATATTCAGTCCCAAAAAGTAGTTGAAATGAAGTAACGCATCATGTGTCTTCTCAACTGCGCTCTGGATACCATCAAAAAACTTACCGTCCATAAGAGCATCCCAGCCCTTTGAAGGAAGCTTATAAAGGATATCAATGATATAATTGCTTAAAGTATCACCACTTGCATCGGCAAGCTTTGAAGCCGCATTTGAAGCGTTAAGACCGCTTGATGTAACAACATTATACTTTTCCATCAGACTGACAAGTGTATTCTGATATCCGCTTGTCTGCTGAATTGAATCAACAAGCCCTGTAAAAGAGCCCTTAACTCCGCTCAGATAAGCAGGAATATTGTAGAACACACGGTACAGTGCAAACAGAATAGGCATCTGTATAAGCATCTGCACACAGCTTCCCATCGGAGAAATACCGTACTTCTGGTACAAAAGCTGTGTCTCCTCCTGCATGGCCATCATTGAAGCCTGATCCTTTTTATTTTTATATTTAGCCTGGATAGCCTGCATCTCGGGCTGCATTTTCTGTGATAGCTTAGAAAACTTCTGCTGCTTAATAGTCAGTGGCAACAGACACATGTAGATTATAATCGTAATAATTACAATACTTAGTACAACGCTCTCAACTCTTCCACCTGTAATATTAGATATACCACTGTATATCCAATCCATCAGGATACCGAGAAGCTTGGCAATTGGTCCAAGAATAGAGCCTGGATATGCGGTTAATAAAATGTCCGACATAAAAACCTCCATTGCTGCTATGGAACCGGATCATACCCACCCTTTGAAAAAGGATTACATCTCAATATCCTCCATGCCGCAAGCAGACCACCCTTTATGGCACCGTACTTTTGCACAGCCTGCAAACCATACTCTGAGCAGGTCGGACAATATGGGCATTTCGTTGATTTCATCGGGGAAATATACTTCCTATAAAATTTAATCAAAAATATTAAGATACTTTTCAAAACGATTCCATCTTCTTTTTCATTATTCAAATATTTTGTTTCTTAATAATCCTGTGAAGACCTCCAAGATGTAAAACAGCACTTTCTATTTCCTTATAACCAACATGCCGCGCTGCAACTCTTGCGATGACTACGATGTCCAAACCACTATCGAACATGTCCTCATGTAGTCTGTAGCTCTCTCTCACGAGACGAGTAATATGATGTCTAATAACACTATTTCCAACTTTTTTGCTAACTGATATACCTATACGATTATTTTCTGTGTTATTTTTCAGAACATACATAACGAGGTATCTGTTAGCAAACGATACACCGTTATTATATACATTCTGAAAATCCTTGTTTTTTTTCAACGAATCTGAAAATTTCATTTGAAGCTGTCCTTCTAAAAACAATCAAAAATGAAGAAAAGACCACAAAAATTGTGGCCTATGCTGATAATTTTTTTCTTCCTTTTAATCTTCTGGCTGCGATTACTTTTCTTCCGCCAGCAGTTTTCATTCTCTGTCTGAATCCATGAACTTTTGCTCTCTGTCTCTTCTTAGGTTGGAATGTCATCTTCATATATATCCACCTCCTTTACGTTAAAAAACATCGGTATAATTATAACAAAAATTCCTGTTGTGTCAAGGATTTTCTCAATTTTCTTTAAATTTCTACATATATTTTTTTATCGGTTTACATTCCACAATAAAAATGTGGAAAACGAGTTTCTTCTATATATATAATAATTCTTGATAACCGTCTATATTTTGATATAAACCACCTATTGTGACCAACATATTGTGGAAAGTTATCAAGATATCAAAAAGTTATCCACAATATGTGAATAACATGTTGGTAACTTTGTATAATTGTGGTTAAAAAATGTGAATAAATCATTTTTGTAAATCTTTTTACATTGCCTAAATGCCAAAAATAGTGTACTATATAGTATGTATGGGATTGTGGAGAACATTCCCATAATATACTCTTTATATGTTAAATAATGGAGAACTTTGATGGATAAAGTAATGGAAAAGTGGAATGAAATACTACAGATGGTCAAGGAAGAGCATGGTCTGACAGACGTTTCATTTAATACGTGGATAAAACCACTTGAGGTGTTCGCCATAGACGGCAATACACTGTATATTCTCGTTCCGTCTGAGCAGATGGGGCTCAGCTATATCAACAAAAAATATTATCTTCCTCTTAAGGTAGCTATAGGTGAGGTGACAGGTATCGAGTATGATATCCAGTTTATTTTACCGGATCAGGCTCAGAGCCTTAAGTTTAAAAACAACGATACCCCTCAGCTTGAGCAACAGACTCCTGTAAAGGGGGATCACTCAAACTTAAACCCTAACTATACATTTGACACCTTTGTCGTAGGTAATAATAACAGGTTTGCCCATTCTGCTTCTCTTGCAGTGGCAGAAAGCCCGGGTGAAGCATACAATCCGCTATATATATATGGTGGTCCGGGACTTGGCAAAACTCATCTTATGCATTCAATAGGTCATTTCATCATTGACCAGAATCCTGATACCAAGGTGCTTTACGTTACTTCTGAAGAGTTTACCAACGAGGTTATCGAATCTATCCGTAACGGTAATTCTTCTGCCATGACAAAGTTCCGTGACAAATACAGGACTGTAGATGTGCTCATGATTGATGATATCCAGTTCATCATAGGAAAGGAAAGTACTCAGGAGGAGTTTTTCCACACCTTCAACACACTGCAGACACAGGGCAAGCAGATTATCCTTACCTCTGATAAGCCGCCTAAGGAGATGGAGACTCTCGAGGAGCGTATCCGCTCACGTTTCGAGTGGGGACTGATGGCTGATATCGGTACTCCTGACTATGAGACGAGAATGGCTATCCTCCGTAAGAAAGCTGAAACTGACAATTTTGATATAGATGATGATATCTTAAACTACATTGCTTCAAACATCAGCTCCAACATCCGTGAGCTTGAGGGAGCATTAAACAAGCTTTTAGCCTTCCACAATCTCGAGCATACTCACATCACCATGGATATCGCTGAGAGGGAGCTTTCCAATATCATCACGCCGGACAAGCCAAGAGAAATCACTGCACAGCTCATCATTGAGGTCGTTTCAGAGCATTTCCACATCTCTGTAGACCAGATGATTTCAAAGACCAGAAGCAGCGAGATTGCACGTCCAAGGCAGATTGCCATGTACCTCTGCAAGACCATGACCTCTGATTCACTTGATGTAATCGGCCAGCTTTTGGGCGGCAGAGACCACTCTACTATCATCCACGGCATCAAGAAGGTCACCAAGGATTACGAGGAGAATGACAGTACACGTACTCTCATAGAAACTATCAAGAAAAAGATTAATCCAAATTAGTTTCTACCTATTTATATATGTGCTCATTTGCATGTTAATAATTTGGTTATAACCTTGCTTTTATTTCCACATGAGCATGTTAATGACAGGTTGAAGGAAAGTGAATAAAAAGTTATCAATTTTTATCATTTTTACTTCAACAGGCTTTTAAGCAAGTTATCAAGCCGCTTAAAGCTTGTCTTTAAAGGCTTTGAAGGGGTTTTGAACTTTTTAACAGCCCCTAAGAAGAATATTACGAATATCTTTTAAATATTTATATATACGCGCAGGAAGGAGTTTTTCTAAATGAAACTTATTTGTTCAAAAGCAAATTTACTGAAAGGTGTTAATATCGTATCTAAGGCAGTACCTACACGTACTACCATGGCAATTCTTGAATGCATACTGATTGATGCATCTGCAAACGAGATTAAGCTTATGGCCAACGATATGGAGCTTGGAATAGAAACCATCATAGACGGAACCATCGAAGAGAGAGGAATTATCGCTCTTGATGCCAAGATTTTTTCAGAAATAGTGAGAAAGCTTCCTGACAATGATGTAACAATTGAGACAGATGCTTCCTTTAAGACCGTCATATCATGTGAAAAGGCCAAGTTCAATATCATCGGAAAATCAGGTGATGATTTTTCTTACATACCATATGTTGAGAGAAATGAGTCTATTGTCCTCTCACAATTTACCCTTAAAGAGGTTATCAGACAGACAATTTTTTCAATTGCCGACAATGACAACAATAAACTGATGACAGGTGAGCTTTTTGAGATTGAGGAGAATAAGCTTCGAGTTGTTTCTCTTGACGGACACAGAATATCTATCAGATATATCGAGATGAAAAATCACTATGACAGCAAGAAGGTTGTTGTTCCCGGCAAGACTCTGCAGGAAATAAGCAAGATTATTCCGGGTTCAGCGGATGAGGATGTGGTTATCTATATCACTAACAATCATATTGTTTTTGAATTTGAAAATACTACTGTTGTTTCACGTCTTATCGAGGGTGAGTATTTCAAGATTGACCAGATGCTTTCATCTGACTACGACACTAAGGTTCGCATCAATAAGCGTGAGCTTCTTGACTGTATAGACCGTGCTACTCTTCTTGTCAAGGAGGGAGATAAGAAGCCTATTATCATGAATATCACAGATGGCAATATGGAGCTTCGCATCAATTCATTTATCGGTTCCATGAATGAGGACATCGATATCGACAAAGATGGAAAAGATATTATGATAGGCTTTAATCCTAAGTTCTTCATAGATGCACTTCGTGTTATCGATGAGGAGGAGGTTAATTTATACATGGTCAATCCAAAGGCACCATGCTTCATTAAGGATGATGAGGGCAAGTTTATTTACCTCATTCTTCCGGTAAATTTTAATACAGCAGCAAACTAGGAGATTTTATGAAACAGATTTCTATAAGAGAACAGGATGAGTTCATTAAGCTGGGACAGGCTCTTAAAAAGGCCGACCTTGTGAGCTCGGGAGTTGAGGCAAAAATTGTTATTCAGGACGGTCAGGTGACTGTAAACGGTGAGACTGAGCTTCAGAGAGGAAAAAAGCTTCACGACGGAGATGTTTTCTCATATGACGGCGAAACAGTTAAGGTTGTTAAATAATGATTATTAAGTCAATCCAACTGAGTAATTTCAGAAATTACGAAAAACTGGATATCAGCTTTGACAGTGAAACCAACATAATCTACGGCGATAATGCCCAGGGCAAGACCAATATACTTGAGGCTGCATATTTGAGCGGCACTACAAAGTCCCATAAGGGCAGCAAGGACAAGGAAATGATCCGGTTTGGCGAGGATGAGGCACATATCAGGACAATTGTCGAAAAAAATGACAAGGAATACCGGATTGACATGCATCTGCGAAAAAATGGTGCAAAGGGTGTGGCCATCAATAAAATGCCAATCAAAAAAGCGAGTGAGCTGTTTGGTATTTTGAATATTGTGTTTTTCTCTCCTGAGGATCTCAATATTATCAAAAACGGTCCTGCCGAGAGACGCAGATTTATAGATTTGGAGCTTTGCCAGCTTGACAAAATGTATCTGTCTAACCTGAGTAAGTATAATAAGACATTAGTTCAGCGAAACAGACTGCTAAAGGATATAGCTTACAGACCTGATTTGATTGATACACTTCAGGTATGGGATATGCAGCTTCTTGAGTATGGCAGGCATGTTATAAAAAAGCGGCGCGAGTTTGTTAATGAGCTAAATGAGATAATACAGGACATTCACAGCAATATTTCAGGAGGCAGGGAGAAGCTTATCCTCAAATATGAGCCAAGCATTGATGATATTTTTTTCGAGGATGAACTTCTTAAGGCAAGAAGCAGGGATTTGAAGCTGTGCCAGACAACTGTCGGACCGCACAGGGACGATATGCTTTTTTCAGTGGACGGTGTGGATATCAGAAAATACGGCTCGCAGGGTCAGCAGAGGACATCTGCTCTCTCACTCAAGCTTTCTGAGATTAGTCTTGTAAAGAAAAATATAAACAGCACTCCCGTGCTTTTACTGGATGATGTGCTTTCAGAGCTGGATGGCAACAGGCAGAACTATCTGCTCAACAGCTTAAGTGATACACAGACCATTATCACTTGTACGGGACTTGATGAATTTGTAAAAAATAGATTTCAGGTGGACAAGGTCTTTCATGTCGTGAAGGGCCAGGTGGAGGTTATTGATGAGTAAAGAAATACAGCAGAACAATCAGGAATACGGAGCTGACCAGATTCAGATACTTGAGGGTCTTGAGGCGGTCAGAAAAAGACCGGGTATGTATATCGGCAGTACGTCTTCGAGAGGACTTCATCATCTGGTTTATGAGATAGTGGACAATGCAGTTGATGAGGCCTTAGCCGGTTATTGTAAAAATATCGAGGTTACAATCGAGGAAGACAATTCCATAACAGTACAGGATGATGGACGAGGAATCCCGGTCGGAACCAATCATAAAGCAAAAAAATCAGCACTTGAGGTCGTTTTTACAGTGCTTCACGCAGGTGGTAAATTTGGCGGTGGAGGCTATAAGGTATCAGGCGGTCTGCACGGAGTTGGTGCATCTGTAGTAAATGCTCTTTCCACATGGCTGACAGTTGAGGTCTACAAGGACGGAAATATTTACAGACAAAGCTACAAGCGTGGCAAAACAGACGATACAGTAAAGATTGTTGGACAGTGTGACGAGTCGCTTCACGGTACAAAGGTGCATTTTCTGCCGGATCCGGAGATTTTTGAGGAGACAGTGTATGACTACGATACCTTAAAGCAGCGTCTCAGAGAGACAGCCTTCCTCACAAAAGGACTTAAGATTACTTTAAAGGATGTGCGTGAGAACAGCCATCACAATCATGTATTCCACTATGAGGGAGGAATCAAGGAATTTGTAGAGTATCTTAACCGTGGCAAGGAGGCTCTCTATGATGAGGTAATCTACTGTGAGGGAACACAAAACGGTGTTTATGTAGAGGTTGCATTACAGCACAATGATTCGTTTAATGATTCAACCTTCAGCTTTGTAAACAATGTAATCACACCTGAGGGAGGTACTCATCTCGCAGGCTTTAGAAATGCCCTGACAAAGACCTTCAATGCCTATGCGCGTGAGAAAAAGATACTTAAGGATTCAGATCCGGCCCTGACAGGTGATGATATTCGTGAGGGACTTACAGCAATCATCAGTATCAAGATTGAGGAGCCTCAGTTCGAGGGACAGACAAAGCAGAAGCTTGGAAACAGTGAGGCCAGAGGAGCCGTAGATGCAGTTGTATCGGAAAAGCTCACATATTTCCTCGAGCAGAATCCTGATGTAGCCAAAAATATCTGTGAGAAATCACTTTTAGCACAAAGAGCCAGAGAGGCCGCAAGAAAGGCAAGAGACCTGACCAGAAGAAAGACATCTCTCGATGGAGGTACTCTGCCGGGCAAGCTGGCTGACTGCTCAGACAAGGATCCTAAAAACTGTGAAATTTTTATAGTCGAGGGAGATTCAGCCGGCGGTTCTGCAAAGACAGCAAGAAGCCGTGCTACACAGGCAATTTTACCTCTGCGAGGCAAGATACTGAATGTTGAAAAGGCAAGACTTGACCGTATATATGATAATGCAGAAATCAGAGCCATGATTACAGCATTCGGAACAGGAATCCATGAGGATTTTGATATAACAAAGCTGCGTTATGACAAGATAATCATCATGACAGATGCCGATGTAGACGGTGCTCACATCGCTACTCTCATGCTCACCTTCCTCTACAGATTCATGCCTGATCTGATCAAGGAGGGACATGTATACCTGGCTACACCGCCACTTTACAAGGTGGAGAAAAACAAGGGTGTATGGTATGCCTACGATGATGACGAGCTCAAGCAGATTTTAAATGACATAGGCCGTGACAATAATAACAAGATCCAGCGATACAAGGGACTTGGCGAGATGGATGCTGATCAGCTCTGGGAGACAACAATGGATCCTGATCACAGAATTTTGAAACAGGTCATGATAGACGGAGAAAATTCATCTGAGCTTGATGTGACATTTACCACACTGATGGGTGATAAGGTAGAGCCAAGAAAAGAATTTATTGAAGCTAATGCCAAGTATGTAACAAATCTTGACATCTAGCAGGGAGGAGTAATTTAAGTGGACGACAAAATTTTTGACCAGATACAGCAGGTCGATTTGAAAAAAACAATGGAGAGCTCCTACATAGATTACGCGATGAGCGTTATTGCAAGCCGTGCCCTCCCTGATGTCAGGGACGGATTAAAGCCTGTTCAGAGGCGAGTACTCTACTCTATGGTCGAGCTCGGAAATACACCTGACAAGCCACACAGAAAATGTGCGCGTATTGTCGGTGATACAATGGGTAAATACCATCCACACGGAGACAGCTCAATCTATGGAGCACTCGTAAATATGGCACAGGACTGGTCTATGAGATACACACTCGTGGACGGTCATGGAAACTTTGGTTCAGTCGATGGAGACGGAGCCGCCGCCATGCGATACACAGAGGCAAGACTCTCAAAGATTTCTCTTGAATTAATCAAGGATATCGGCAAAAATACAGTAGATTTTGAGCCAAACTTTGATGAGACAGAAAAAGAGCCGACAGTGCTTCCATCAAGATATCCAAACCTTTTAGTAAACGGAACCACAGGAATCGCGGTAGGTATGGCAACCAATATCCCACCTCACAATCTGTGTGAAGTGGTCAATGCCGTAGTACGCCTTATCGACAACGATATCGAGGAAAAAGAAACCACAATTGATGAGCTTATCGATGTGGTAAAGGGACCGGATTTCCCTACAGGCGGCATAATTCTCGGAACAAGTGGCATCAAAGAGGCTTACAGAACAGGCCGCGGCAAAATAAGAGTCCGTGCTGTCACTAATATCGAGCCTATGGAAAACGGCAAAAACAGAATTGTAGTGACAGAGCTGCCATACAACGTAAACAAAGCTCGTCTTATTGAGAAAATAGCCGAGCTTCATAAGGACAAAAAGATAGATGGAATAACAGACCTCCGCGACGAGACAAGCCGTGAGGGAATGAGAATCGTGGTAGAGCTTCGCCGAGATGTGAACCCGAGTGTAGTTTTAAATCTGCTTTTCAAGCATACACAGCTCCAGGATACGTTTGGAGTGATAAACCTTGCACTCGTAAACGGAGAGCCAAAGGTATTAAATCTATATGATCTGCTCAATTACTATCTCATCCACCAGAAGGATGTAGTGACCAGACGTACAAAGTTTGATCTCGACAAGGCAGAGGCCAGGGCACATATTGTAGAGGGTCTCATTATTGCTCAGGACAATATAGACGAGGTAATAAGTATTATTCGCTCAAGCCAGACCACGCAGCAGGCAAAGACCAGATTGATGGAGAGATTTGGCCTGACCGATGAGCAGTCACAGGCAATTGTCGATATGCGTCTTAGGGCTCTGACAGGTCTGGAAAGGGAAAAGCTCGAGGCTGAGTATAAGGAGCTCATGGCTCAGATTGCGCAGTTAAAGGCTATTCTTGCCGATGAGAAAAAGCTTCTTGGAGTAATCAGGGAGGAAATCATCGCAATTGCAGATAAATACGGCGACGACAGAAAGACAGAAATAGGCTATGACGAGTATGATATGTCTATGGAGGATCTAATTCCTGAGACAAATACAGTCATAACAATGACAAAGGTAGGCTACATAAAGCGCATGAGCACTGACAATTTCAAGGCTCAGCACCGCGGTGGCAAGGGAATAAAGGGAATGGAGACAATAGAGGATGATTATATAGTCGAGATGCTCATGACCACATCACACCACTACCTGATGTTTTTCACAAATACAGGAAGAGTATACAGAATCAAGGCATATGAGATACCTGAGGCAAGCCGTACATCAAGAGGCACAGCCATCATCAATCTCATACCTCTTCAGCCTGACGAAAAAATAACAGCCATGATTCCAATCAAAGAATACGAGGATGACAAGTATCTGTTCATGGCTACAAGAAACGGAATAGTCAAGAAAACACCGATAAAGGATTATGAGAATATCCGAAAGAACGGACTTGCAGCAATCAATCTGCGCGAGGACGACAAACTCATAGAGGTCAAGGTCACAGACAATTCAGAGGATATTTTGCTCTTCACCAAATTCGGACAGTGTATCAGATTCAAGGAGACAGATGTGCGCTCAACAGGCCGTACAACCATGGGTGTTATCGGAATGAATCTTGCACCAAATGATGTAATAATCGCAATGCAGACCGCATCAATGGGTGAGGCAGTGCTTTTAGTATCATCAAACGGACTTGGAAAACGTACACGAATTGACGAATTTACCACACAAAACCGTGGCGGTAAGGGAGTAAAATGCTACAAGATTACAGAAAAATCAGGCAATCTCGTAGGAGTCAAATCAGTTGAAAACGATGATGAGCTCATGCTCATTACAACAGAGGGCATTATCATCAGAATCCAGGTAAGTGATGTAACAGTGCTTGGACGAATCACAACAGGTGTCAAGCTCATCAACCTAAAGGAAGGTGTGAGCGTAGCCAGCATCGCAAAGGTAGTAGAGGATAAGACTCTCATGCCACCTGAGGAAGCTAAGGCAGAGAGTGACGAATCAGAAAATAGTGACGAAGACTCAGCAGAGAATAATAATTCACATGCCGAAGCTATCGAAAATAACACAGAAGCATAACTAAATTCATAAAAGCAGGGTCATAAGATCCTGCTTTTTGCGAATGTGGTGATACTGTTCGAGCCTTATTGCGAAAAAATGTTTACATGCAAGCACTATGCATCATATTTGCGTTTTCAGAGGATTTGAATAGTAATAAATAAACATAATACGGGAAAATAAATATGTTTATCCACAAAAACACAAAAAATAATATTGAATTGTGGATAAAAGGAGCCGGAATTTAAAATACAGAGAATAAAAAGAGAGGAAAAGAAATGATCAGGGAAATAAACGTTTCAGAAATAACAGCTGCAATAAAGGAAATGTGCATACAGGCAAATCATTTTCTTTCGCCGGACATGGACAAGGCACTTAAAGCTGCAACAGCAAATGAAGAATCACCTTTAGGTAAAAAAATATTAAACCAGCTACAGGAAAACTTAAAAATAGCAGGCGAGGATATGATACCGATATGTCAGGATACCGGAATGGCAGTTTTTTTCATAGAAATAGGCCAGGATGTCCATTTTACGGGAGGCGTATTGGAGGATGCCATAAATGAAGGAGTCAGACAGGGCTACACAGACGGCTATCTGAGAAAATCAGTGGTAAAGGATCCGCTCATCAGGGAAAATACAAAGGACAACACACCTGCAGTCATCCATTACTCAATAGTTTCAGGCGACAAGGTCAAAATAACCTTTGCACCAAAGGGCTTTGGAAGCGAAAACATGAGCCGTGTATTTATGTTAAAGCCGGCAGATGGTATAGAGGGAGTAAAAAATGCGATTCTGACAGCAGTTTCAGATGCAGGGCCAAACGCATGTCCTCCTATGGTTGTCGGAGTCGGAGTCGGTGGAACCTTTGAAAAATGCGCAATAATGGCAAAAAAAGCGCTGACAAGAGAAGCAGGCACACATTCAGACATAGAGTATGTGGCAGAGCTTGAAAAAGAGATGCTTGAAAAAATTAATAATCTGGGTATAGGGCCCGGAGGACTCGGCGGAAGCACTACTGCCCTCGCAGTAAACATAAACACATATCCAACCCACATTGCAGGATTGCCGGTTGCGGTAAATATTTGCTGTCACGTAAACCGCCATGTAGTGAAGGAATTGTAAAGAATTACTGCATAGAAGAAGAAAGAAAATGGCAATTTCAATTTTACAGCTACAGTGAAATGTGAACCGTAATTAAAAAGCTATAATTGTTACAGGTTATATTATGCTGGAAAAATAAAAATACAGTAAAAATAAAAGAATCAGGAGAAAAAAATGGAAAAACATATAACAACTCCAATCACACAGAAAATAACAAAAGACCTGAAATCAGGAGACTATGTATACATAACAGGTGAAATGTATGTGGCAAGAGATGCTGCACACAAAAGAATGATAGAGGCGCTGGACCGTAAAGAAGAACTGCCAATAGATATAAAGGATTCGACAATCTATTATATGGGACCATCACCGGCCAGAGATGGACGTCCAATTGGCTCAGCCGGACCTACAACAGCAACAAGAATGGACAAATATGCCCCAAGACTGCTTGATTTAGGTGAAAAAGCAATGATTGGCAAAGGAAAAAGATCAAAAGAAGTAATAGATGCAGTCATTCGCAATAAAGCAGTGTATTTTGCCGCAGTCGGTGGAGCAGGCGCTCTCCTTTCAAAATGCATAAAATCATCAGAAGTAATCTGCTATGATGATCTCGGTGCAGAGGCAATAAGAAAGATATACGTAGAAGATTTCCCGGTAATTGTGGTAATAGACAGTGAAGGAAACAATCTGTACGAGACTTCAATAAAAGAATTTAAAAAAATATAAAAATACTATTGACAAAACAAAGAAAATTTTATAGAATAAACAATGCGTCACGTAAGTGCGTAAAACATTTAAATAATTTATGTAAAGACTTTGGAGAAGTACTCAAGTGGCCGAAGAGGTGCCCCTGCTAAGGGTATAGGTCGGGAAACTGGCGCGAGGGTTCAAATCCCTCCTTCTCCGCCAGAAAAAAGCACGCGAAAGCGTGCTTTTTTCAATGAAATAAACCCCTGCGTGATTTATAAAATATACCTTTGGCATATGAAATAGCTTACGCTATGAAATACACTGCGGTGTAAGAGGGATTTATTTTATTTCACTTTCTACGAAGCAGAAAATTTCATAATCCGTAAGGATAATTTAATATTGCGCAGCAATATTTCATCAACACGGAAGAGAAAAGGCAAAGAAAAGTCGGTAGCTTGACTATGCAAAAAATTGATTTGATATATGAATTATGCTATATTTAAACCTTAAAATGATTGTAGGGGTATATATGGACGGTAAAACTACAATTAAATATTTACATGATTATATTAAGTCGAAAGATTACATTCCCCAAGCATAAAAGGCCGCTTTAGCGGCGGCCTGTAAAAGTAATACGATTGGCGGTACATGCAATGCGCTTTGAGGCGTTGGCCTTTTATACCCTTTAGTATTTGTGCATACCACCAGTGAACTGGTGGTTATAATTATACATTTCAGGTTGCGACGTTGTCGGATTATTCTCCAATTGGATCATTAATCAAGGTGGCAACCCTGAATTTATGCCTGTGCCCTTCGCTTTGCTCAGTGACCGAGTCTAGAAAATGGACATGCCGACCATCGCCAACGGGGATAGCACCCTGTGTTCTTCCCGTAAACTCATGAAAATGGTCCTCGTAAAAATCTGTCCTAAATTTCACCTCATGAACATGGTCACGCATTCCAACCGGAATGACTTCACAGGATACAACAGCAAATCTATGATTGTGAGGATCCGTTGTAGCTTCAGCAATCTGGACACTACCAAGAACCTCATGGACATGAGTTTGTTCTTTGGGGCAGGTCTGTCGAAGTCCACGGCGCTCTGATGCCATATAGTCCATAAAAACTTATCTCCCTCATAATTTTTGAAACAGTTCATGACTGTCCCCTTAAATATCGTATGAAAAAAAGATAATATACGTGAGGAAATACAGCTTGCCGATTACCTGAAAACCATTGATTTGACTGGGTTTCGCCAAATCTATAATTACACTCTGATCATGTGTCGAAAAAGTGGCTGCGCCAAGTTTTTCGAGTTAACACGGAGCGCTTTTACATTGGCGCGGTCAGCGCCCCGCGCAAAGAAACCCATGCTGCGCAAGGAATTCCGAATCTTATGCACATGTCGTAAGGTTCGGTTGAAAGCCTATGAGGTTGCGGCTCCGACCCAACCCCGGGTTTTTTGAGCCTTCAAACATGGCGGCTGTGATTTTTTTTCTTCTGTTATCTTTAATTCTCTCGCTAATGCTTATCCATATGACGAGTAAATCCTAGCGCCGCTCGCGCTTAAGAAAGCTTGTGTTGGGACTTTTTACCTGAATTCCACCTTTCCGACGAATTGTTAGTATATATAGAGTCAAATACAAATTTGTTTTATGATAAGGCGCTTACACTTATTCTTCCACCAAAAAACCCAATAAATTTTCATATATGCAATGAAGGCTGAGCTTGTTTGCGTCTAGCCTTAACGCTTCTTCATTCGTAGCCCCCCCAAATGTAACGCCATAAGATATTATGGCGTCCGCCTCCAAGGCCTCAAGCTCATCCTCGCGGGCGTTCGCTAAGATAAGCTCCGCGCCGCAAAATTCCGCCATTCCCTGACAGGCGTTTTGCAGGGAAGATACGCCGTCCATTAGATAGCAATCGTATGAATAGCCGTTTTGAAATCTAGTAAACAAAAGCGGGAAGATGTTATCCTGTAAAAACATGCGCGCAATAACACGAGATGATTCACGCAGCCTTTCCCCAACAAATACCACGACAGGACGCTTATCAGTATATTGATGGTTCGCGAACCACGAAGCATTATATGGGTTAACGTTTGCGAAACGGGAAGTGTTGGCGCCTGAACATAATTCCCGACGGATTTTTTCTGCCGTTAACGCGCATCGAGTATTTTGCAGCATATGATATACATGCGCGGTGATAACCGGCGCCGCAAAGCTGTTATAAAACGGCGTCCGATAAGGAGAGGATTGAGGGATGAGCGTTACTTCATGTGTCGCCCCGCAAGAAAGCTCAATTCCTCCGTTTGGATAAGAATTCGCCCTAAACCGGCTATCCGTTATCCGCTCGTCCGCCTTTACGCCGATTACATTATGAAACGATGCCGGGAAACTCACATTCCTACCATTCTTACAAGCGGCGACGACAACGCACCCCTTTTCGAAAACTTGATTTATCATATCGCGCAATGGCAGAATATCGCAGGGTTGGATGCTCCCGGCGCTGAGGTGGATGAGTTTAATTCCATTTTCGGCGCACCATTTTAGTGCGCTAAGAAGCGAGGCTAGCGTGCCGCATCCTGTATTTTTGAGGATCTCAATGCTGCCGATCTTAGCCTGAGGCGCATATTTTTTTATGATTGCCGCGCAGATGCTTCCGTGGCTGTACGGGTTAACCGCATCAAGGTTTGTATGAACGGCTGAATCGGAGAGCCTTAGATCAAAACATAAATCAGGCGCCGTTAGTTTTGATACCCCGTCGTCAATTACAGCGATACAAAGCTTCATTTTTACACCTTATACTTTTCCGCCTGGAGCGAATAGAGCCTGGCGTATTGACCGCGAAGCGCCATCAGCTCCTCATGGCTGCCCTGTTCTAGTATATTACCATTTTCCAGCAGGAAGATCCTGTCGGAAAGATGAACGATACTCAAGCGATGCGATGTAAACAGCGCGGTTTTATCCATGAAAATCTGTTGCATGTTTTCAAACAGATTCATCTCCGAAACGGGATCAAGAGACGCGGATGGTTCGTCGAAAATAATTGTGGAGCAGGTTCGGTAAACAGCCCGGGCGAGAGCGATTTTTTGCGCCTCGCCGCCGGAAGGCTCAAAACCATTGGGGTCAAACATGCGCGATAACCAAGTATCCAACCCTTTGGATGCTTTATTGAGAACCTCCTGCGCCCCCACGCTCGCGATTGTCTCAAAAATTCTTTCATCGCTTTCATCTTCCGCCTCCAGGTCTGAAATCCGAATGTTGTCTCTTAGTGTAAAAGCATACTTATCATATTGCTGAAAGAAGGTGCTGAAGCTTCTGCGCAGGCTTTTAAGCGTATAATCGCGTATATCGGAGCCATTGATAAGTATCTGACCTTCAGAAACGTCGTAAAACCGGAGCAGCAATTTAATTATCGTGCTTTTACCCGCGCCGTTAACACCAACAAGGCAGATTTTTTCTTTTGGGAGTATGCGGAACGAGAGATTTTTAAGCACATAACGCTCGGTATTGGGATAATGAAAACCGACGTTTCTAAACTCAATATCCATGTCGCCTTCCAGTATCTTATCGCCTTTGTCGAGCACATGATTTTTTCTCGATTCAAAACGCTTAACGGTATCTACCTTAAGCTTGTCCTCATAAATCCCCGCTATCGCGTCAATCGCATAGGTCAGGCTGCCGGTTAAGGTTCCCAGAAGCCCGGAATACAGCGAGTAATCGCCTACCGTATTATTACCGTCGTATATTCCTTTTGTAATATAGATTAAAACAATAAAAACGCAGATTTCAGGCAGCATTGCCGTAAGAAGCGCGGCAGTCAGTTGGCGCTTCATCATTTTTTTTCGTCCCATAATCAATAGGGACCATATACCCTGATAACGATTTACCAGATAATTCTTTAGATCAAAGAGCCTGACATCGCCGGCAAATACCCTATGCCCCGCAAGGGACTGGATATACCCCATTTTGCGGTCCTCTTTTGTATGCGAGAGCCGCCAGTTGTATAATGCATTGGTATATTTCCGGCTCATGAACGCCGAAGGTATGGACGCCAAAGTCAGGATGATCGAGTAAAGCCAATTTTCTGCGCCTATCATGATAAACGCGCTCACAAGCGATACGATACTGCTGACGCCAGAAAAAATGTTCCATACAATGTTTGTAAGCGCATACGAGTCAACCATAGTCGCCTGCATAGCGTCCATGTAATCCGGAGAATCGAAAAATTCCATGTCTATCGACATGCTTTTAGTCATTAACCCCATTTGTATTGTGTTTGACATCATCTCGTTATGGATGTTCTGCGCGTACTGAATCACTCGGTTAATCATCAATTTGAGTGCGCTCGCAACGGAAATTATGATTAGCAGGAATACAACGTCCGAAAACGCCCGCTCAATATATGCCGCTTGGGCAAGCATGTCCAGAAGGAACTTTGAGGCGTACAGTGTAATAAAAGGGATCAAGGCGTTTGCTAAATACGCAAATGTCCGCATCAGCGTATACAGCGGCGATGTATCCCACGAAAGGCGTATACAGTATATTAATGCCGACAAGAAACCATTAAAGCTGCCGAAACGAGTTTTGTTTTTCATATTATCTATTCATCATATTTCTCAATTTATAAAAGGGGAGGACGAGCGTCTTTCATACGCCATGAAGACAAACCATTGAAGCAGCCATGCATCCTTCCCTGTGCCGCTTGGGCGGCGTAACCCATACGACGCCGCCCGTTCAGGTCCTGTTATAGCTGCATGTCTTCACTTCCCCCGGAGCCGGATATTAGCGCTGATCTGGCGCCGGCGAGATTGGCGTCCGATACCATCACCCGATCGTGTTCCGAAGGATTACTCGGTTTACACATACACAGGCTTTTGCTGCAGCTGCACGAGCATAGAGCGTATAAGCACCTACACACGTTTGCGTATGCTTCCACCGAATCGCGGCGCGACTTGGTTTTTACTAAACGGTTCATTCTTTTCACCTCCTCTCAAAAAACTTACGGGCAAAATATGCGCAACGCATATAACGCCTTTGAATTAACCCCCTGCTTAAATCTTCTTAAGGTTTATACATAATGTGAGGGGGGGATACGCTTCATCCCCATTGCTAACAGTCCCATTCACATAACCTCCGTTTGACGCGAGTGGGATAACAATATCAGCGATTTGCTGAAATTCCGTACAGCTTAGCCTTATTGGGGACGGCATTCGTTAATGCGCCTTTCCATTTAGTTACAGCTGCATGTTTTCAACCGAATTAGGAATGTAGTATACTCCTCTCCTGGTTATCGCTGTATTGTTGGCAGAAACCGTTGACCGAATTGATTCTTGGTTATAACCTGGATCACATATACAGTAACACGCACTGCAGCTGCAGGAGCATATGGCCAAAACGCACGCACACGCGTATGCCTCGACGGAAGCCGCGCGCGGCTTTGTTTTAACTAACCGCTTCATTCTGTTCACCTCCTTTCAAAAGTTTTATGGCAAGACATGCGACGCATATCCAATCCATCGATTGAGTACCCGGACTAGGTTGAAAACAGGAGCGGGGGAGCGAAGGTCATTCATCCGACAAAGCCAGCGCGCCGTCCGTCATGCGAAAGACCCGGTCGCATGAGCCGGACACAGCCGTATCGTGGGTCACTATTGCCACACAGTAGCCGTGTTCGCGGGCAAGCCGCCTGAGGATCCCCATCACGCGCTCGCCGTTTATCGAATCCAGGTTTCCGGTAGGCTCGTCCGCCAGGATCACCCGCGCTCCGCCGGCAAGCGCGCGGGCGATGGCCACCCGCTGCTGCTCGCCGCCGGACAGGCGCGACGGATAGCGCCTGTGCTGCTCCTCGCCAATATCCACTATGCCAAGCAGTTCCTTTGCGCGCTTCAACGATTCCGCTTTTGAAGCCCCGTTAAGCTCCATGGGGAAACACACGTTTTCGAGCGCCGTCAGCAATGGAAACAGGTGAAACGCCTGAAAGATCATGGCGATACGCTCGCGGCGGCACCGATCTAAATCAAGCTTGGCAAAATCCTCGCCGTCAATGGATACGCACCCCGAAGACGGGCTGTCCAAGCCCGCCAGAATGGACAGGAGCGTAGTTTTGCCGCTTCCCGAAGGCCCTACGACAGCGCTTAACAGCCCGTTTTCCAATACGCAGGATACGTCGCTGAGCGCGTCTCGCCCGCTGTTGGGATACCTGTAATATACATGTTCAAGCTTAAGCATCGTCATCTCCCTATTCTTTAACCTGTAACAGCTCCATCGGCTTGCGCCGAACGAGCGCGGCGGATGTAAACGCCGCGCCAAGAGCCGCGCCCGCCAGGTACAGCCCTGCGCACAGTAGGGTATTACCGCTTAATACGCCTTCGATCCCGCCGCGCAAAACCGCCATGCCCGCAAAGCCGATAAGCACGCCGAAAAGGCACGGCAGCGCCTGCTGAAAACTCAGCATCGCCCCCACGCGCGCCTTCGTACAGCCCATGGCCCTGAGCGCCGCGGCCTCCTTCGCGCTTTGGAGCAGAAGCAGCACCGATACGCCCGCGGCGATAAGCACTGAAAGCGCCGCCGTAACGGGGTAGAGCACCGATAGCAGCCGTATATTCTGCTCCAAAGGCCCGACCACCCGTGTCAGCTCCTCATCCCAGAAAACGAGGTTCAAATCCTGCAGGCCCGCGCCGGTATTGCCGACTAGCGCTTTCATCTCCTCGCGAAACCCAGCCAGCTCCCGGTTTTTATTCGGGTCAAGTGTGAACTCCGCCGTGGAGTAGCGGATATCCTCCTTTAACCCTCTTTCCTTAAAGCCTTCAAACGCGGCGCTATACGCAGGCAGCCCCATCAGCATGGGCTCGCCCGGCCCCTGCGTAATCACGCTGCCCGTATACCGGCCGGCTATAACATATTGCACATACATGATGTATTCCGAACCGCCTTGAGCAACTATATAAGCGCCCATGATTCCATCTCCCGGCTCCAGGCCAAGCAGCTCGAGCGTATTGTCGGGCGCAATCACCGGTACGCTCGCGCCCTTAACCATATCCAGAGTCCAGGCCTTTGTGAAAAGTCCGGCGTCCCAGCCTGGGGCGTAATCGATTTCAATACCGTGCCGTTCGCTAAACGCCTCCGGCCGGTCAAAGGCGCAGAAGGTCACATTATCGAGCATGCGGGCGCTGTCATACAGTTCGTCCAAGGGGCGATCGTCCGTCATGTCGTCCCCTTCAAATTCGATGCGGGGCGCGATGAACGCGTATTGAGCACAAGCCTCCAGATACGCTTCCCGCACGAACCCGCTCTCGAGCATGGCGTCCACCGTGCTTTTGTTGATAACGCTGCCCGCAGTGCCGGAAATAAACACCGAGGGGTTGCTCTTGACGATTTGAGCCTCTACGACGGTGGTGGCGTACAGGCGCTCCGCCTCCCGCCGGCTGCGCTCGATGGCCAGATCCATCCAGCCGAGGGCGAGCACGAAACCGAGCGCAAGCGCCATGACCAGAATCACCTTCAACGGGCCCCTAAGGATCTGGCGCAGAACAAACCGCGCCGATACGCTCAGGCCCGGTCCTTTCGCGGCGCGCGGCGCGGCGTAGGGCTGCGGCGGACGGAGGCCGGACGCTTTTTCTGGCTCATACGTTTTTTTTGCGGTTTCCGGCCTTTGAGCGTCGGAAAGCTGGGGCTTTTTTGAGACAGCACGGGCTTTTTTTACGCGCGCGCCCGATGCGCCCTGGAGCAATTCAAGCACGGGGCGGCGGGAAAGGTACGCGGCCCCGGCGCGGATAAAAATCAGCAGCAGCGCGAAAATAACCGCGCCGATTGCCGCTGGAAAGGCGGGGGAAAGTTCCGCCGCGGCCTCAACGCCCTCCGGCCCGGGTATGGCGGAGAGGGTTTGGCCAGCCTTTTCCATGGCGTAGCGCCAGGAAGGGACGCACCCCGCCGCGACGCCAGCCAGCCCTACGGCCGCCATGGGACCGAGAAGATCCCGCGCGGCTTTGCGCGCGGGTACGCCCATAGCCCGCAGCGCCGCGAAATCCCTGCGCCGGAGCCGCAGGTAGAGGAACGCCGTCAGGATCAGGCCCATAACGAGCACGGCCGCGAACATGGCCGCGCTCATGGACGCGGACTGGAGAATCGGCGTGGCGGAGGCCCAAAAGTTTTCCGCGTTATTTTCTACAAATGAAAGGGTGTATCCCATTTCCGCCAGAGCCTGTCGGTTTTCCTGTATAAAGGCCTCCTGATCCCGGGATGATTTGAGAACGAAGCTGTAATCCAAAACCTCGGACTCAGAATAGCTCCCGAACCCCGCCGGCATGCGCGAATCCGGGATAAACATAAAGGTGTTGCGGTGGGAAGGCTGAACGTTCATAGAGGTGATCCCATACAGCCCCACGATCTCAAAGCTCTCCGTATGCGTGGGGAATTCACGCCAGTTTTCCCAGCCCTCGCCCCCGAGCATATAGCCGCTGAAAAACGGTTTAAAATCCCGGAATGTCAGCGTGATTTCATCCCCGACCGACAGGCCCCTGAAATCAGCGAACTCGCTGTGTACAACGCATACGTTACGCGCGTTGAGGTCGTCGTCCCGGTTCAGCCAGCGCCCATCGGCCAGATAATATGAAAGCATGGCGGACTGCTGTGCCCTTGGCAGGGCGCTCATATCCTTCGTCCCCGTTACGAACATGGTGCGCAGGTTCTCCTGAAGTATGGCCAGCTCCTCGCTCAGCCCCGCAAGCTCCGGGGATTCAAAATCCGCATGTTCACCGGGCTCCACGGGGAGGAAGCAGAGGCCGCTGTCGTTCAGGGGCTTGACGATGAGATTTTCGCCGGGGGTTAACGTACTAAACGCCATTGGGTCGTAAAACGCCTTCAGGAAGTAGCGGCGGCCGGCCTCCAGCTCCTCCAATACGCCGCTGTCGAGCGTTTCGTCCGCTATGAAGTAGAGCTTGAGGGTTTTACCCGCGGCGGCGTACTCCGGGTAACCGGCCTCGACCTGATCCACCCGCAGCGTGAAAAAGTAAACGGCGTCTATTCCTTCACTATCGTATCTGAGGCTCGTTTCTATTTTAATCGGCTTGCTCATCAGCTCTCCATATACGAATACGTCGCTGACATGCAGACCAAGTGACGTATCCC
>OHLH01000463.1_pt1 | contig 27277 bp, 24 predicted proteins | sample 1569061 | NCBI WGS metagenome assembly OHLH01 (sample SAMEA3879603, study PRJEB24766) | human gut metagenome | biome: human-associated habitat; feature: feces | place: USA | collected 1985/1987
AACCCTTTGCAGCGTGTTGTCGGTGGAGAAGAGAACTATGCATTCATAGCCGAATTGGCACAGTTTGTGTTTGGAGTAGCATCGTTTATCAGTCCTTTGGTTTATACTTGGTTAATACATGCGCTGGCACCGGGAGTCTATCAGCCGGGAAAGAATTTCCTGCTTGATATTTTGGCGGACATCACTCCGGTCACTCTTCCCTGGGTTTCCCTTTATTGGGTATTCACAGTGTTATTGCTGATTATGCTGCTCATTGTGTCGTTGGTCCACTTCCCGCGCATTGAACTGAAAGATGATGAACGCAGCGGTTCTTCGGCTTCCTACAAGAAATTGTTCCGTCAAAGATACGTATGGCTTTTCTTCCTGGGAATCTTTTGTTATGTCAGTACGGAGCAGGGAGTTTCTATTTTTATGAGTACTTTTCTGGAGCAGTATCATGGCATTGATCCGAAGACCGTGGGTGCGCAAAGCATCAGTTATTTCTGGGGTTCAATGACTGTCGGATGTTTGTTTGCCATGTTCCTGTTGAAGTTGATAGACAGTAAGCGTTTGCTGCAAATATCGGGCATACTTTCCATGAGTTTGCTGTTAATTGCATTATTCGGCTCCGCGGAAATAGCGGTGTGGGCTTTTCCTGCAATAGGCTTTTGTATCTCCATGATGTACTCCATAGTATTTTCACTTGCCCTGAATACAGTAACCCAGAATCACGGTTCTTTTGCAGGCATCCTTTGTTCCGGAATAGTGGGAGGTGCAGGTGGCCCGCTGCTCGTCAGCCTGGTATCCGACGCCACTTCGTTGCGAACAGGAATGTTGCTTATTCTGATTTTCATGGGATACATTACGTTTATCGGCTTCTGGGCACACCCTTTGGTTAATAATAAGACAGTTAGCTTGAAAGAGCTGGTTACCTTCAAAAAACAAAAATAAGATTCTGAGATGAAAAAGATAGTATTGGGCTTATCGGCCCTCTGCCTGTTAATGGCATGTGGCAGTTCCGAGCAACCTGCCGTGATAAAGGTTTCCGAAGAAACATTGATGCATGAAGTCCGCGCAACTCCCTCTCCTGCCGATGGCACATACGTCAAGGTGAATCCACCGCGTTTCATGTGGCCGGACAAATTCCCTCATTTAGGTCCGGTGCTGGATGGAGTTCCGGGACAAGTAGATGAAAAGCCAAAAGTAGTTTATCGGATTCGTATCTCCCAAGACAAGAATTTTCGGAAAGATGTCCTTACCGGTGAACGTGCCTGGGCTTTCTTCAATCCTTTCCAGTGTCTGGCACAAGGGAAATGGTATTGGCAACATGCTTATGTTACCCCCAAAGGTACCGAAGAATGGTCGCCGGTTTACCAATTCTATATATATGTCCATTGATCTCTGGCTATTTTCCGAGCATCCTTTGGTGTAACACCCATAATTCGCCTAAACACGCGATTAAAATAAATTACTGTATCAAATCCACACCGCATACTGACTTCATGAATCGAAAGTTCCGTTTCCTGCAATAACTTATAGGCTTCCTCAACCTTTAGACGATTAATATATTCTACAATAGTTAGCCCTGTCTGCTTCCTAAAAATCCTACACAGGTAGCTTTTACTGACTCTAAAATATGTCGTCAGCTCCTCCAGACTATGAATCTCCTTATAATGTTCCTGCAAATAATTGCTAATAGGAGAAGCATCTGATTCAGCAGATGTCTTTCTCGCCATGTCAGTTGCACTTTGAAACTCTTCTAAAATTTTTGCCAGGCTCAAAAGATACTCTTTCTTTTGAATCTTTCCTTTTATTACTTTCTCCGCGTTGCACCAAAGTTCCTTCAGATACATTTCCGGCAGCGATATAACCGGCTGAATAAAGCACTGCAACACTTCCGTCCGTTCCCGGCTACTTAACTGCTCATCCAAATATCCCTTGGAAAACTCTACACAGATACCGCTATAGGGTGTATTTCCGAAACTTCTATGAGGAATATGAGGGCGGATCATTGCCACAACTCCGGGTGATGTATGATATAGCTTACTACCGATGAAAATGTTACGTTCCCCTGAATTTAAAATGTAAATCTCATAAACATTATGCGCATGATAGGTTGGAAAACTACATGTCGGCAACAACGTTTCTACTGATATAAATATATCATCCGCTAAAGTAGATTGATTTACTTTCATCGGCAGACTCCTTTCACATATGTTGACATGCACAAAATATAACTTAAAATTTCAATATAGTAAACAAGTGCCTACGGCACTCTCAACTCCCCTACCCCCTCATTCATGAGGGGAAGTTCTTTTCTTTGCCTTACTTTATTGTAAACTTCTATCATGAATATTTTACAATCCATTTTTACCGACTATTACGAACATATCGTTTATGAACTACATCCTCGTCCTGCCGTCATTGAAAAATGTCGACAAGATGATTCATTGTGGTGACCCTTCTCACGGCAGCGCCATGTATGCCTGTTCTCATTGCGGAAATCTTAAATTCGTTCCTTTCCGCTGCAAGAGCCGTTTCTGCCCTTCTTGCGGCAACAAATACAATGTCTAAGTTAATAGACATCTTTTTCACAACATAAACTTCAAATAATCACGTGCTTTCAGACTCTCTGCAAGCCTGAAAGTTGCATGTGTTTTTGAGCCATGTGCAGATGAGCCGAATTGGCTGAAAGGAGATTATAAAGCATCCAGGTCATACTGTTTCTTTAATTCACGTACTTTATCCCAATCTTTTTCCGTAATCGGCTCATTGGGAAGCCAGTTATACTTAGCAATCATCCCTTCATTATCACTAGTAGAAAAAGAATATTCCATTTTCAAGGTCTTCATGTCAACAAATCCAATTGATAATCTATAAGATTTGTAGTCAATATTGGAACCAATATGTTCTTGCCCATCGTAAAGCACTTTATAGTAGCAATCATTGGTAAAGTCATCAATTTGACCATCTTTATCCCAATCAGTAAAAACAATATCCCAGAAGCTTTCCGTATCTAATTCATCAGGGATGTCATAAATATTCTTTACACTTGTCAAATAAAATCCAAGAACATCCGCCTCGGTAGTATCTATTTTCTTACTAACTTTTCGCGTTCTAGATCCATGGGAAGGTATAAACTCATTTCCACCAGCAGCTCCTACCATTTTATGTCTTGCATTAATGATAATTTTATATCCTATGTTTAATCCAGCATCAAGTAATTTCTTATCAGTCTCTTCTACTTGTAATACAATAAAATGACCATATCCCCAATGAGAATCATTCTTTACAGTTACAAATTTACTCTTCATTATTCTTCACTCTTTCTAAAATAATCTTCTAACATTCCTAAATATGGACCACTTATAGATAAAGCTGTTATATCCACATCCACATATTTAAATGAAAGAATATTACGTGTTGACCAATATAACGTTTTTCTTAATTCATCCAGCGTCATGCCATTATCTGTTGCAAGTTGTACATCTGTAATTTCTTTAGCATCATATATCTGTTTTATCAAATTTTTTCTTAAAATCTTTTCTTTTTCATATTCTCTTTGTCTTTCTTCGGACTCCTTAAACAAATCACCCAAATTCGAAAATGGCGTGTCTTCACTACAATTTGCAATAGATTTTGTTTCTACTGGAGGATCTAAATCCGGAAGTAATGTTTGATATCTCATATATTTATACATTTCCTGAACAACCACTGCTTCAATATCTTTAGACTTCTTATCTTTGTACTTATTTTGTAATGCATCAAACATTAGTTTTAAATATTTGTCAACCATTGCCATAACATATATAAAAGGACTTATCTCGTCGTCTTTTTTTAAGTTCATTTGTCCAACTGCCCAATAATAGTCACCATTTTTTTCTTTAAATCCATTAATATAATCCATTACAATTGGAATATTAGCATAATAGTAAGCATTTAAATCAAGTGTTGTGTCCTGTGCTTTTGACATTACATAGTAATGCATTGCTTCCAAACTGGATGAATATTCATTTTTTAATTCTAACTCTATTTTAGTTTTGTCATATACATTAAGTACAGTCTTTAAATTATAAACAGCATTTCCAATATCATCCGCCATTAAGTAATCTTCGTCTAACTCTTGTCTACCTATTTCGATATCTAGGTTTTTATTAATAACGGCAATTATTTGCTTTGTTGTTTGTACTATAGTTTTTAGATAAGGTAAGTTTTTACTTACGTCTTTTATTTCATTTTGTTTAATAGCCCCAAGAATTTCTCTTAACTGATAATCCATTTTTGCTGATAGATATTTTGTGTCTATTGATAATATTTTATTTAATGCCCCCTCAAGTCTCCTGAAATATTCTTTGAGAACCTCATCTATCATCTTATCCCAGACACGTAACCCTGGATCTTTACAATATAATTCATTTTTGGCATTCTCAATACTTTCATCTGAAAACAATGTTGTCAATGCGTTTTTCTTGTATTGACTACTATTATCAGCAATGAGCTTGTCTACTTTTTCGTAAACATATTCATCTTTGATTTTAGATGATAACATTTGTAATAGTTCTGTATCTATGTTATTGATGGTTTTTTCGTCTTTTTCTGTTTCATATTTATTAATAATATTTCTTATTTATCTTAAGTTTTACAGATAATGCTATTAAAGCCACGACAATAATACCTGCAAGAACCCATACCCACACAGGAACATTCTTAATGTTATAACATCTTACATTAATCCACATCTGATTAATTCTTGTTGTCTCTTCAGCATCAAAATACTGCATAATGGCACTTCTATCCATAACCTCCTGCGTAGGATACTGTGCTGATAACTGTCTGTATGTCTGTTCTTCTGGAACTTTAAGTATATATCTTTCATCATCAGAATCACCTGAAAAGAAATATCCCAGAGGATAATCTACAACATCTGTATCACTTTCATCTGCTCCATAGTTCCACTTTACATAGTCGAATACAACATCACTGTCACCACCTGATATAACTGATGTATATCCAATATAGCTCATGTTTCTTACAGCATTTTCAGGTTTTGACAGAAAGTTAATAAAGCTCTGTGCTGCCTGCTTTTTCTCTGAATTGCCATTAATTCCAGACTTTAACATTACCCAGCCGTCAAAATAAAGGTTAGTACATTCTTCAGGTACTGCAAAATTAAGCTGAAAATCATCCTCGTCAGCCTGGTCCATAGTATATACAGCATCTCCAGACCACTGATAACCTGCGACTACCTTTCCTGTTATCATATCAGTCTTGGCACTGTCAGTCTCGAATGAATAGGCATTATTCTTAACTGACTGGAGATACTCCTGAATCCTGTCCACATTTGCCTCAGAAGTATCATTCATCTCCTCGGCAAGTTTTTCACGATAATCAGGACTGTTTATAAATGACGCTGACTTTAACTTGTCTGACTTAATTGCACCAACAGCTGCAAACATGGAATCTCTTACATTATCCTTAATCGTTATCTGACGTCTGAATTTGCTGTTATCAATTATAGTCCATGTAGATGCTTCTTTTTCTGTCACCTTATCAGGATTGTACACGATTCCTGTTATACCCCACATATATCCTGCAGCATAGCGGCTCCATGACTCACCATTAATCTTATTCTCGTCAAATGTTTTCTTGATAAATGGAGATACACCCTTAGCATAGTAATTATTAGCAATCGATGTATCATAGAAATCATCTGAAAATGGCTCAAGCCAGTCCTCTGCCATAAGCTTCATTATCATATATTCTGAAGGACAGATTACATCGTAATCATCACCCAGAGTAAGCATGTTGTACAGTTCCTCGTTAGTTCCAAGACAACTGTACTGTACCTTAACTTTCTTGCCATAATTCTCATAATACCAGTTCTCAAAATCAGTAATTATCGAATTCTCACCCTTTATGCTTCCGCTCTCAAGGTCAATTATATCATCATCACTCCAGTCTCCGGTATCAATATATTCTTCCCAGTTGCACACACGGAGTATGATTGTATCGTCTGCTGCCACCGCTGTAAGACGGTTTGTATTAAACACTCCTGTTACTGCTGCTGTACCGCTTACTATCATTAAAGCTGAAAGTATTAACGCATTTATCTTTCCAATAATCTTATTCATCAGCTCCAGCCTCCTCTCGTACAGCTTTTCTTGCTGGTGCAAGATTAATTGCTATCTCAACTACAATAACAATAAGGAATATTATTGTAGATAAAGCCCACAAAGCAGTCTTGATATCAGTCTGTGAACCCTTGGTTGCATTAACAACATAAGTACTTATTGTGTCAAATGTTGCAGGCTTAGTGTATGTTGCAACGAAATAATCATCCAGTGATAATGTAACTGCCATAACAAATCCTGATGCTATGCCGGAAGCAATCTGAGGTATTATTATCTTAAAAAGTGCATACACAGGTGTTGCACCAAGGTCAAGTGCTGCTTCATACAGACTTGGATCCATCTGTTTTAATTTAGGAACAACAGCCAGATATACGAACGGTGCACTCAGTATAACATGTCCCACAACAAGAGGAATATACGTATCCTTACTGACCCCTAATACAACTACAAGAAGAATACAGATAGAAAAACCTGTAACTACATCTGCATTGACAACAGGAACCTGATTAAGAACTGACATTGCTCCTTTTACTTTTCCCTTTGAATAAAATGCACCTATAGCACCTGTTGTTCCAAGTATTGTTGCAAGTACAGCACTTCCAACAGCAAGCAGCACAGAACCGATTATCATATTAATAAGCTCCGGAGTCGTAAAAAGTGTTACATAATTATGCATTGAAAATGCATGTATTGCTCCTATATTAGCGGCATCCGTAAAACTGTATACTGCAAGCACAAGAATTGGAATATACATGAACAAAAGGACAATACATATAATCATATATTTCAGAAATTTCTTCATTATACAAGTCCTCCTCTTCCAGCATTTTCTGATTCTTTATCACCCGAAACCAGAGTGACAATACATATAATAACAAGAAGTATCAGTGCTATCATTGAGCCATTGTGCCAGTCATATGCACTGAAATAACTTCCAATCAGACTACCCATAATATATGTGCTGTTATAAAGCATATCAAGAACTACATAGTTAGTCATTGCCGGAAGAAATACCATTGACACACCACTGACAATTCCCGGAACAGACAATGGCAGTATAACCTTGATAAATGTCTGGAAATTATCCGCACCAAGATCCGATGCTGCTTCAATAACACTCTTATCAAGCTTTGAAAGCGTTGTATATAACGGAAGTATCATGAATGGAAGAAAATCGTATGTCATTCCTATTATCGTATTGATAAACGGATAATACGCAAGATTTCCCTCAATCATTGATAATATCTCTTTAAGTGCGGTAATTCTTAATGTGAAATTAATCCACATAGGCATAACAAAAAGCAGAAGTATTACCGCTTTTCTCTTTAACTTACTCTGTGAAAGTATATACGCTACAGGATAAGCAATTATAAGACAGACTGCAGTTGCAACAAATGCAAGTACAAGACTGTAACACAGAGTTCCAAGTGTATTAGGGTCTGTAAAAAAATTCTGCAGATTAACCATGCTGAATTGTCCCTGTCCGTTAGTAAATGCATAATATACAAGGACAAACAGTGGTGCTGCAACAAATAATATAAGAAACAACCCATAAGGGATTCCTAGATATTTGCGTGAAAAAGACATATTTCTATCCCCCCTACTTCTTCAACTGGAATTTCATCTTCTCTTCAGGCATGATAAGACCAACATGATCATCCATATTCCAGAGATATTCATCATCTACAATAAGATCATGACCATACTCAGTTCTTATTACATAACTGTAATGGTCACCCTTATAGATAAGGTTAATAATCTTACCTGATACAAGACCTGCTGTTACATCATCGCTCATTTCAATATCATCAGGCTGGATTGAAACAACAACCCTGAACTTTGAAACATCTACATTTTCACCATTTTCATCAACAAGCACTCCATCTGACATCTTAGTCTTAGGAATAACCTGTGTTAAATCACAGCTTATTATCTTGCCATTAAAGTCGAGCGTATAATCTCCATTAATTGTTGTAACAAAACTTGTGGTATGGTCCTCTGCAATCATTACATGAATTCCATCAGGCTCAAGCTGCATTCCTACTGTATCACCGACATGATAACACCTGGTAGTTCTTATTATCATCTCATACTTTCCGGATTCAACAGCAACCTCGTAATGCATTCCCTTGAATATAACTGAAGTAACCTCACCAACAACAGTTCCATCCTCCGGCTTTGTAATAATTACATCTTCCGGTCTTATAACAACGTCAACTAAAGTTCCCTCTGGAACATCATCCATTCCGACAAACTCTCCGCCACAGAATCTTACTTTCATGTGTCCTGTCATAATACCTTTGAAAATATTGCTCTCTCCAATAAAGTCAGCAACAAAAGCATTCTTAGGCTCATTATATATATCCTCAGGAGTTCCTATCTGCTGAATCTTACCCTCTGATAAGACAACAATCTTATCAGACATTGTAAGTGCCTCTTCCTGGTCATGTGTTACATATATAAATGTAATTCCAAGCTGGTCATGCATATTCTTAAGCTCAATCTGCATCTCCTTACGCATCTTTAAATCAAGTGCCCCCAGAGGTTCATCAAGCATAAGAATTTCTGGCTCATTGACAAGTGCTCTTGCAATTGCAATTCTTTGCTGCTGTCCGCCTGACAACGTAGATATCTTTCTGTCCTCAAATCCTTCAAGGTCAACCATATCAAGAACATGCTTAACCTTTTTTCTTATTTCTTCTTTAGGAAGCTTCTTTAACTTAAGTCCAAATGCAATATTTTCATATATATTCATATGTGGAAACAGCGCATAACGCTGAAACACTGTATTAATCGGTCTTTTATTAGCTGGAAGCTGTGATATATCTTCTCCGTTAAGAAGTATCTGTCCGTCTGTAGGAAGTTCGAATCCTGCTATCATTCTTAGTGTGGTTGTCTTTCCACATCCTGATGGTCCTAAAAATGTTACGAATTCCCCACGCTTTACTTCAAGATTAAAGTCATCAACCGCCTTAAATCCATTATCACTATATACCTTACTGATATGTTTAAGCTCTATTATATTTTCTGATTTACCAGACATATCCAACCTCCGCAATTAACATCCTTCATTACACCGTCTAACAACTATGCAACCACTTCCTATTTAATATCAAAAACGGGTACAAATCAAGTGATTTCTTGATTTGTACCCATTATTTTTTCAATGCTTTTTGATTATGTAAAAAACGATAAAATATGAGTTTTATGGTCTGTGATGAAGTTCCTGGACTGTCTTGCTTAATTCCTCTCTTATAGCTTTTCTCTCTTCTGGAATCTTTCCCATACGCTCAAGTAAATCCGCTGTATCATGCTCAGAACCAACTTTTCTTAACGACTCACATGCTGCAAATACAACATCATCATCTGTATCATCAATAAATCTTAACAACAAGTCCACACTGGTCTGATCATCACTTGCACCAAGAGCCTTAGCTGCTGCAATCTTTTCTTCTTTACTTCCTGTAATTACTTCCTGTATAGCATACCAGTCATGGTGCTTTACATATTTCTCCATTTTTTCATCTAATGTCTTTTTCTTAAATAACATACCGATGCCTTCTTTCATCTTTTTCTATATTATAGTATTGCATTTTCGATATGTAAAATGTATATTTAATATGTCACTTATATCATAATTATATATTGGAGAATTACTATGACCTTAGATTATTACAGAATATTTTACTATGTTGCAAAATATAAGAGTTTTTCAAAAGCAGCCCGCATGCTCGATAATAACCAGCCTAACATAACCCGCTGCATGAATATATTAGAAAGCGAACTTGACTGTAAGCTGCTTAACCGTTCTCACAAAGGCATCACTCTTACACCTGAAGGAAATACATTGTATTCTCATGTATCAATTGCAATGAAACAGCTTGAAGATGCTGAGAACGCCATTATCAAAAGCAAAAGTCTGTCCGGTGGCACAATATGTATAGGAGTAAGTGAGATTGCTCTTAGAATATTTCTTCTTAAAAAACTTGAGAAATTCACACAACTTTTTCCTGATGTCAAGATAAAGCTTACCAACCACTCTACTAATCAGGCTGTTAATGCTCTAAAAGCCGGTCTGGTAGACTTTGCTGTCGTAACCACACCTGTTAATTTAACTGGCGATATGAAATCTGAAAGCCTATGCTCATTCCATGATATACTTATTGCAGGTCCAAAATACAGTCAGCCGGATAACAAAATAATTCATCTGGAAGAATTGCAGGATTATCCTTTCATAAGTCTGGCAGAAGGTACCGGTACACATGACCACTACACCAAATTCTTCTATGACAATAATCTTCACTTTAACCTTGATATGGAGGCTTCAACTACAGATCAGGTTCTTGCAATGGTTCAGGCAAACTTAGGGCTTGGCTTCTACCCAGAGGAGCTTGCCTCTGAATATATAATGCGTGGTGAAATATTCCCTGTAAATCTATACGAATCCGCACCTGACAGAGATATTGTTCTTATTCGTGAATCAAGACATACCGAAAGCATTGCAGCCAAAAAACTTATTAATTTCTTAAAGCATACAACTGATTAAAATGTCTTAGTTACGCATTCAAGTGTCGCACAGTAGCCTGTATTATTCTTGCTCTTATACATGGCACTGTCGGCATGTCTGTACAGTTCATCAAAATCAATATCCTTTTCCCCTTTATAAAACGCTTCACCCATGCTTACATATATCTTCTCATCTCCCATCTCTGGGATTCTTATGTCCTTAAGCTTTGCAAATACTCTCATCGTGAAGCTTTCAGCATCTTTAGTTTCTGTTATTCCCGGGATGAACATTGCAAATTCATCACCTCCCAGGCGCATGCATATATCATGTTCCCTGCATACACTCTGAAGACTTCTTGCAACCGCTATAATTACTGCATCCCCGACAACATGTCCATATGTATCGTTAACATTCTTGAACTTATCACAATCAAGAAGGCACATAAGCCCCTTAGTTTCTTCCTTAATAAGGTCTGCAATTGCTTTCTCTCCGCTTCCTCTATTTCTTATTCCCGTCATAAGGTCTGTTTCTGAAAGATATAAAAGCCTGTTCTCCTTACGTTTCTCTGCATCGATAACTTCAACGGCATATACAACATGCCACAGTTCTCCATTGCTATCCTCATCTACCCTTATGAATCTTTCACGACACCATCCAGAGTAATTTCCAAGGAATTCATGAACAATCGTAGTCTTGTTCTTCATTCTCTCCGGAAGTGTTGATATATCAACAAATTCAAGTACACTTTCTACATACTTCCTGGAAGGAAGAATCTTCATTACACTATTTATCTGTTCTGCAAAAGTATGCTCGCCTTTTATCATATTATCCCTTATGAAATCTGTTGACTTTATTTCATGAAATTCCCCTGTCTTTAAATTGATAATATGCATTGACAGATATATTCCAGCAAGTGCTGAATATGCGCTGAACATAGCCTCACGCTTGGATTTTTTAAATACATTTCTCTGTTTTAATAGCAGTACTAAAAATGTGCCTATCATATCAAGAAAGCGCGAAATCTCGTCCATCTCACTTTCTGGTGGATTGTCAACACCAAAGAAGCCATATATCTCGTCCTTATATCTGAATGGACTTACTGCCAGGCTCTTTACATTCTGAACTTTGAGCAGTTCATATGCTGCAGGATATTCATCCTTAATCTCCTCAATATCCTTAGTACTAATATTTCTTCCATCATTAAATGATGTATACCACCAGTCTATAATTGACATATCTACATTCTGAAGAAACTTTATCTGAGGCTCAATCCCATCCGCGCACCACTCATAAGTATTATTAGTAACCTTTTTTCTAATATTGTCTTCAAATATGTATATTCTTTCAGACCCGATATGTTCTCCAAAAAATCTGATAAATTCATTAATCTGATCATCTGGATTTTCATAATTCATTGCTGCCTTCATTGCTTTATTCATAATTGATTCGTACTTTTTCGTCTTCATATGCATCTCCAATTCAATACATTTATAACTAACAACATAGTAACATATATTGACAAAAAACGCACCCTTTTCACACATTAAAATTGTGAAAAAAGTGCGTTCTGATATTAAACAAACCGCATTCGCCGCTAACAATTCTCTACATAGCCTTAATTGCATTCACTGTTATATTGTACTGTTTCTCAACTTCTTCAAATGCTTCCTCAGCTCCTGCGAGTTCTCCTGCACGAAAAATCTCTGTAATAGCTGAACTCGCTTTATAAAGATTATCAAATCCAAGATTTAAGCATACACCCTTAAGTGTATGTGCTGCCCTGAATGCTTCTTCTACATTTCCGGCAGCTATAGCCTCTTTAAGATTGGCGTAGCTGTTGTCATCTAAAAATTTCAATACAAATTTTTTAATAAAAGCCTCATTTGGAAATCTATTCAAAGTATTCTGATAATCTGCTCCCATCGCATCATAGCATTCTTTAATTGTCATGTGCCTACCTGCCTATATATTGTTAAATTATAACTATGCATATAATGATATCACGATTAATATAGTATTGTCAAAGAATGATTTAATAATAAAATATAATTTCAGATAATTATTTTACATATCCGCAAATATACTGTATATTAAATATATTGCTGTCTGGCAAAATATATGCGGGGGAATTGTTTTATGAAAAAACGAGATTCTTTTAACAACAAATGGGGATTCATCCTTGCCTGTATCGGCTCTGCCGTTGGTATGGGTAATATCTGGATGTTCCCGACAAGAGTATCAATGTATGGCGGTGGATCATACCTGATACCATATTTCATATTCGTTGCACTTATTGGTTTCACTGGTGTTATCGGAGAAATGAGTTTTGGTCGTGCTACTAAGTCAGGACCTGTTGATGCATTTGGATATGCATGCGAAACTAAGAATAAGAGAAAGCTTGGTGAGGCTATCGGCTTTATTCCAGTACTTGGCGCACTTGCAATGGCAATTGGTTACACTGTTGTAATGGGCTGGATTCTTAAGTACATGATTGGAGCTTTTACAGGAAAGTCACTTGCACCTGCTGACACAGAAGGCTTTGCTGCTTCATTTGGAAGTATGGCAAGCGCATTTGGTAATAATATATGGCAGATTGTAGCTCTTGTTATTGGTATTATTATCCTTATGTTCGGTGTCGGACGCGGAATTGAAAAGGCCAATAAAATCATGATGCCTGTTTTCTTTATTCTTTTTGCTGTACTTGGAATATATGTTGCTTTCCAGCCTGGTGCGATAGAAGGCTACAAATACATTTTCAGAGTTGACCCTGAGGCATTTGCTGACCCTAAGACATGGATATTCGCTCTTGGCCAGGCATTCTTCTCTCTTTCTGTTGCTGGTAATGGTACTCTTATATATGGTTCTTATCTTTCAGATAATGAAGATATCCCTGCTGCTGCCGGACGCGTTGCTCTGTTTGATACTATAGCAGCCTTGCTCGCAGCTCTTGTTATCATTCCTGCAATGGCAACAACCGGTGCCCAGCTTAATCAGGGTGGTCCCGGACTTATGTTTATCTTCCTCCCGGCACTTTTTAAATCAATGCCAGGCGGATACATAGTCGCAATTATATTCTTCGTTGCTGTATTTATGGCAGGACTTTCTTCTTTAATCAACCTGTATGAAGCACCTATTGCAACTATTCAGGAAAAGCTTCATCTTGGAAGAAAGGCATCTTGTGCCATAATCGCTGCAATAGCACTTGTAGTTTCAATATGTATTCAGGGAATTGTCTCTGGATGGATGGATATACTTTCTATCTACATCTGCCCACTTGGTGCAGGTCTTGCCGGAATTATGTTCTTCTGGATATGTGGTAAGAAATATGTTGAAACTCAGGTTAATACCGGTCGCGATAAGAAATTCACTGATAAATTCTATCCTATATGCAAATATATTTTCTGCCCTATATGTTTCCTTGTTCTTATACTTGGAATTGTTCTTGGCGGAATCGGCTGATTAAGATATTATAATAAAAGGAATCCTGTGAGCAGGTAGGTATTGCCTTTCTGCTTATGGGATTCCTTTTTTCATATATTTAATTATGCTATTCATGCTTTGCATCACATTTTTTACAGGAATATTTCCTCAAAAGCAGCAATTACAAGCTTAAGAGTTGCTTCGTCCATATCCGAATAATGAATTACAAGTATTCCGTGGTACTTATCCGCATCAGCGAAACAATACTCCGAAAGGCAGTTAATCAGAATCCCCTTCTGCCTGACTGCCCATTTAATCTCAACATCACTTAAGGAAGTCTTCACATGTAGCAGGAAATGTGTTCCCGCATCGTCCTGATATATCGTACTGATTTCATTAAGCCTTGATTCACGAAACATCCTGCAAATCTTTTCACGGCGTCCCCTGTAATCATTGACAAGCCTCTTAATGTGGCGCTCAAAGTATCCCTTCTCAATAAATGCCGCCATCGCATACTGTTCAAAGCCCGACACCGTACACGAATAAAAATTCATTGTTGAGATATATTTTTCCATCAGCTTTTCCGGCAGCACCATATATCCTATTCTAAGCGAAGGAACCATTGTCTTTGAAAATGTATTCATGTATATTACCCTGTGACTTCTGTCTCTCGACTGAATGGACGGAATTGGTTTGCCCTGCATACGGAATTCACAGTCAAAATCATCCTCTATTATATATCTGCCTGACTCCTCCGCCGCCCAATTAAGCAGTTCCTGTCTTCTTGCAACCGGCATAACAAGGCCAATTGGAAAATGATGTTCAGGACTTACATGCGCTACATTTATGTCTTTCATTCTAAGTTCATCGACTTTCATACCCTTATCATCAATATTAACATAATCCCAGTCCACACCATTTTCATCATATATCTTGGTAATCTTACGGTATCCGGGATTCTCAACACCAAACTTCACATCTGGACCTAAGAGCTGTAACAGCCTGTTATACAGATATTCCGTTCCGGCCCCTATAATAATATGGTCTGCTGAAACCTGCATTCCACGGTATCTGTTAAGATGGTCTGAAATTGCTTCACGAAGCTGCAGCACACCGTTAAAAGGTACAGTCTTAAGAAGAGAAGTGTTATAATCGGTCAGGGTTTCCCTCATAACCTTTGCCCATGTAGCAAATGGAAATCTATCATACCGGATATTATTTGCCGTCAAATCAGCAAGATAAGTCTCCTCCTGGAATCTTTTCACAGGAGCAGCATACCCTGGTGCACCACCTGTAACCACGGCAATCTTATTAACATAATACCCTCTTTTTTCCTCAGATCGGATATAACCTTCCAGAAGAAGCTGCTCATATGCGTTCTCCACCGTCTTGACACTTATCTGCAAATGCTGTGAAAGCCCTCGCTTTGATGGCAGCTTCTCATCAGCCTTAAGCTTCCCGTCAGCTATATCTTCCTTAATCAGTTCATACAGATATTCGTACATTGTTTTGTTTCCGCGTTTATCTAAATCATATGTAAGCAAATCTGGTCTCCTATTATATATGTGTTTTGGATATTTAAAAGATATCAGTTCTAATTATAATAAGCTCATAAGCAAAAAACAAGGAGGAAAATCCCTCTCCTCACCTTAAGGGTTCGGATTTTTCTTCGAAAAACAAGGAGGAATAGAAATACTATGGGAATCTATGCTATTACTGGTGCTTCAAGCGGTATCGGTGCGAAAACTAAAGAATTGTTAATACAGCAGGGACATAAGGTAATTAATATTGATCTTAAAGACGGTGACATCTGCGTAAACCTTGCATCGCAGGAAGGCAGACAGTCTGCTGTTGATCAGTTACATACTATGTGCCCTGACGGACTTGACGGAATGATATGCAACGCTGGTGTTTCAGGCGCATGCGGTAATCTCGGACTCATTATCTCTCTTAACTACTTCGGAACAGTAGCCGTTGCAAATGGTGTATATGACCTTTTAAAGAAGAAGCACGGAAGCTGTGTTGTAACTGTTTCTAACACAATTTCACAGGGTGCAGGCCGTAAGGATATCGTTGATCTTCTTAATAACATCGGTGATGAAAAGCGTGTATTAAGCCTTATTTCTTCTATGGACAGCACTAACCTTTCAGTAGGAAACAGTCTTTATGTTTCTACTAAATACGCACTTGCAAGATGGGTACGCCGTGTATCTGCAACATGGGCTGCCAATGGTGTCCGTATAAATGCTGTTGCTCCTGGTAATGTACACACAGCCATGACTGCAACAATGAGCACTACAGCAAAGATGGCTCTTAATGCCCTTCCTATCCCAACCAAGTACGGTCAGGAGTGCCTCATGGCTCCAGAGGAAATTGCTGAGGTTATGGTATTCCTTGCTTCAGATTCAGCAAGAGGCGTCAATGGAAATATCATGTTCGTTGATGGTGGAACAGACGCATTATTAAACACAGAGAAAGTATATTAATTAAGGAGGGCATTAAACATGACAGCAATTGAAAAATATGTAGAAGCAATGGAAAACAAAGATTACGCAGGACTTGCCAATCTCTTTTCTCCAGACGGAATAATCAACGATTATTGTACTAACTCAGCAGCCCAGAACGAATATCATATATATGGACGTGAAGCTATCAACATGTTCTTCCGTAACAAGTTCGGCTTCCGCAAATACTCTATCTTAGATGGTGAAGTTGTGAATTCTACCCAGGCAGAATTCATCGCTAACTTCGGCGGTTACAACATCATGGCCATCGCTACAGTCCGTGAAGTAACAGAAGATGGGCTTATCAAAAGACTTACTGTAAGACCTAAGTAATTAAATATTAAAAATCGTGTATAACCAATCAGGGCATTTGAATTGCAAATTAATCCCTTGCAATCCAAATGCCCTCATTTTTCTTTTTAACATAAACAATAAACTTTTCAAGAGATGCCTTTTCTCTATCTCAATGTCCAATCTGCCACTTTCTCGCAGTCGATTTGGACTTTCACTTACCTTCTATTCGCTTCTAGGTCCAATCGGTTATACCCGCACGGACTTTTTGGACATCCACTTGGCTCTTGAATATATTCAAACCTGTATTTTAATACAGATTGACCTGTTTTTCCATAAGTCTGCTGCCTTCATACTTAAGCTTTATCGAGAAAAATCTCTCCTCCCCCGAAAGAAGAAGGTTAAGAAATACCCTGTCACCCTCCCATGTCGGAAGCTCGGGAACTTCTTCTTTATCAACCCAAGCCAGTTCTCCTTCATCACATTCAATAAGCTCACCTGTAAAGCCATCTGCCGTAAATACACACATAAGCTCTGGCTCACATTCATTACTTATAAATGTTACAAGCCCACGGAATCTGTATGAAGTAAGCGTAAGACCTGTTTCTTCCTTTACCTCACGCACAAGACATTCCTCAGGAATCTCCTGATTCTCAGCATGTCCGCCTACTCCAATCCATTTACCTTCATTAATATCATTATGCTTTTTCACTCTGTGAAGCATAAGATACTTCCCGTCCTTCTCTATATAACATAAAGTTGTAGTTATCATCAATTCTACCTTTCATGTCCGATTTTTTCAATCTCGTATTTCCCGCATACTATATTAATTTCATCAGCATTACCCCAGTCAAGACTTACATACACTTTCTTCTTATCAACATCCCACTTAAGTTCATCAATAGTTATTCCGCATCTTGTACGAAGTCCCTTAACCATGCCGCTTCCAAGCTTGTCTGACCATGCCGGAAGCAGTTCAATTGTGTGTTCATCCGAATATACAAGCATTTCATTAATAATTCCAACCAGTCCAAATGCAGTATCTGTACAATATACACCTTTGCTCCTGTCAGTATTGTGGTCTGTAAATAAAGTTGTGTAAAATATGTCACTGTGTACAAGCAGATTAAGCGTATCATATACAGCATCTGCATTTTTAAGACGAGCCTCTACTAACGCCTTATGTATCCAGCCGTGTGAAGCGGTATCATCTTTTCCTTTATTCTCACGGTTTCTGTTAATAACTGCCTGTCGGCATGCAGCCGCTAACTTACTGTCATGCTGAGTCTGCAAAGCCGGCCATGCCGGATAAAGATGGCTTATATGCCTGTGTGCATTGTTCTCGCCATACTCCTTCATAGACCATTCCTTAACTGCACCTGACTCATCATACATAAAATCAGGTAACAATCTTAAGAGTGCTTCCGCCTCTGATACAGCCTGCTCATATCCATCAACCTTCGTATAATTAAGCATCTCCGTGTACATATTAATTACATCTTTAGCCGCAGAGATATCCATTGCTGCATTGGCAGTAATCGCACTATGATATCCAAAAGGCTTATTCTCCGGTGAAAATGATGGAATAATAAGATAATGCTCACTCTCATTAAGGCTGCATTTACCCTTCTCATACCTTGCATTACCGTCTGTATCTGTGTAATACTCAGGATTTCCAATCTGTTTCCAGAAATTATAAGTCTTTTTAAGTAGTGGCTCATATACATCTTTTCTTACATCAAATGTATCTTTGCCGTACATCTTAATCAGCGCCACATCATCAGTTGTTATCACAGCGTCGCCGTAAGTCTGTAAGAATTCATATATAGGAATAAGCATCCAGCCAGCACCGGCATTCCAGTACTGGAATGGATAATTAATATCGTACTCTACCATCATTGCCCTGTGACCGTCAGTATTAACCGGAATAAGCACTGCATCCTTCATTCCATACACCATTGCCGCATTGTTAACCCAGTCAGGTATCTGCCGCAGAATAAACCACATATAACCAACACCTGCTTCATACAACCCTGAGCCGTTCATTCCCGAAACCTGAATATTAACATTGGCATCCATTGTGTACGCACTTCTCCACAACAGATTCCACTCACCAACCCACAAGCCGCTGAGTCTTGGTGCTGTCGTTCCTGCGCATGCCTGCATTCCATACAGACCGTTATAATATAATTTCTCCAGCAGATGAGGCATAATGTCATATTCATTTTTCTGCAAGTCAAGCAGTTCTTCATTAGCAGACTCGCAAAAATATCCGCCGTCAAGCTTAAGCTCTATATTCTTATGTTCTAAGCTTACCGGTTCTTCCGTTATATCGACACTGTTAACTTTGTTAATACATTTGTCTACCAGTGCAAATGTATCTTTGCCATTAACTCTGTCCCTGAACTCACAATATTCCCCCAAATCATCTGTCCAGTCTGTGTAAGTTATAAGTGTTATACTCTCTGCATGTGATATATTAATAACCGGCGCAGTCTCATCAATGCAAGTGTACGCCCGGCTGTCTTTAGGCTTTGATGAAACCCTCATATCCCCATCTGTCAATATCCTTGTAACACCTGCAAATCCACCCTTTGCAAGCTCACTTCCCTCATATTCAGGATAATGCACAACCGTACCTATTATGTTACCTCTTACAAATCTTGAATACAGCATATTTCTTTCAGGTGCAGGAATATTGTTCTTCTGAACTCCGAATTTCGGCATAGACTCAAAATCATCTATTGATATCGACATATTCACAGACTTTTCAGATATTATTTTAGTTATAATCACATTCTGTTTTCTCGATACATATGTACTTTTTGAAACAGAAGCTCCGTCTGATTTAAATTTAGTATTTATTGTACCAGTCTTATAATCTGTCCATCTTCTGTAACCAGAAATATCCGGCTCTCCTTCAAGTGTCAGTCTTATCATATGGCCTGGATGATAACAGTACATATTCGTTCTTTTTCTATCATGTATATTCCATGTATCATCAAAATTAATAACTGACTGTCTGGCTTCATCTAACTGTGCTGTAACATCGTAAGGCACATGTCTTGGCTCTTCCGATGGCATGACAAATTCAACATTCTGATATATAAGACTGTCCTCTATAGGCGCACATGATTCAAGCACGCCAAGCCTTCCATTACCTGCCACCATAGCCTCATGCCATGGTACATCTGTGACATTATAATTATCGTAAGGTTTAATCTGCCTAAACTTCTTTGAAAATGAACTATACATTTTTAGACTTCCTTTTCTACTTATCTTGTTTTTCTTCTTTCTCTTCAGTTCCAAATGATTTAGCGTAAAGAAACTTATGTGTTGCAAATAATCCCGCAATTGCAGCCACCCCAGCCAGTACCTCAAAACCTGATACATGTCCTACTATCATCTGTCTTGAAATAGCAAAAAGCAGAACTTCAATAACCGTACCCGGAGTATGAGTGCAGAGCATCTTTACAAACTCAACTCCAATTGCAAATGTCATAACTTTTTCAAGAAAATACTCAAGCGTGGCGTTATCATATCCTATCCCCATCACGCTTTCGACAATAAATTCCCCTGCAAGAAATATTATAACCATCAGTAAAAATGCAGATAATACAATCTCGATATATGATGCAGCCTGCTGCATTAATTTTCTTAATTTCATTTTCATAGGGTAAACTATCCTTTCAATTAATTTTATATATAGTGCCTTATTTAAGCATTAATTATATCTTATTCTTAATAATTAAGCAATTGTGCCCCTATCGCTTTCATTAAATAATTTAACATAATTATATAGTGAATATGCATAATTCAATTTGACTTTCATAATGTTTTTTAGTAAACTTTAACAAGTTGGTGTTTTGAAGTATGATAATAAATGACGCCACATTTATTATCTCTACAGGCACGCGTAACGGACATAATTTTTTAACGAGGAGAAAAACATGGAAGCTTTATTAATTCTAGTCATCGTTGCAGCCCTGCTTGCGCTCGGTTATGCAGCATTCAACTTCATCGGTGTTAAGAAACTTGATGAAGGAACTGACCGTATGAAAGAAATCGCAGCAGCCATAAGAGTTGGTGCTAACGCATTTATTACATACGAGTACAAAATCATTGCAGTAGTAGTTGTTATTATTGCAATCGCATTTGCAGCTATATTCACTGTCCAGTATGGAGAATTCAGCTGGGAGCCATCTGTATGTTTCATGATTGGTGTTATCATGAGTGCATCAGCAGGCTGGGTAGGTATGAAGATTGCTACTTACGCTAATGTAAGAGTTTCTAATACAGCCCGCAACACTAAGAACATTGGTTCAACACTTAAGGTAGCTTTAAAAGGTGGCTCAGTTATGGGTCTCTGCGTTGGCGGTTTCGCACTTTTAGGACTTTTCCTTGTATACATCATATTTGGATTTGGTCTTAACATGCTTGACATTGAGGCTCTCCGTGGTGCTCATGTATTCACACAGTGTCTTTCATGCTACGCACTTGGCTGCTCTATTGTTGCTATGTTCAACCGTGTTGGTGGCGGTATATATACTAAGGCAGCTGATATGGGAGCTGACCTTGTTGGTAAGACAGAAGCACACATTCCTGAAGATGATCCAAGAAATCCTGCCACTATCGCAGATAACGTTGGTGATAATGTAGGTGATGTTGCCGGACTTGGTTCTGACCTTCTTGAATCATTTGTTGGAGCTATATCTTCAGCAATTATTCTTGCAGTAAGTCTTTACCTTTCAAATGTAGCTAATAACCTTGAAGTTTCAGACGAAATGCTCTCTAAGATGATGTATTTCCCACTTGTATTCGCTGCAATCGGACTTATCGCATCTATTCTTGGTATCGCTTATGTTCTCTTAAAGAATGGTTCTGATAATCCTCACAGAGATCTTAATATCTCAACATGGAGTGCTGCCGGAATTACAATTATCGGCGGATTCGTTGCTACATATCTGTTATTCAATGGCGAGAATGCAGATATTCTTAAGGTTGCAGGATTTAACATTGGTTTCATATCACCTTGGATTGCTGCTTCACTTGGCGTAGTGAGTGGTGTTATCATCGGTGGTATCGCAGAATACTATACAAGTTATGATTACAAGCCAACACAGACAATTGCACAGGCTTCTAAGGAAGGTGCAGCTTTAACTATTACACAGGGGCTTTCAGTTGGTATGAAGTCTTGTATGTACCCACTTATTGTTTTAGGTATTACAACTTATGTTTCATACGCAGTTTCAGGCATGTTCGGTATTGCTATGGCTGCCGTAGGTATGCTTTCATTCGTATCAGCAACTGTTTCTGTTGATACTTATGGACCAATCTCTGATAATGCCGGTGGTATTGCAGAGATGTCAGAGCTCGAACCTGAGGTAAGAGAAATTACTGATAAGCTTGATTCCGTTGGTAACACAACTGCTGCCATCGGTAAAGGCTTTGCTATCGGTTCAGCTTCACTTGCAGCACTTTCACTTATGGTTAGTTTCCTTTATGCATTCCAGCCAGAGGGAAGCAGCCTCGACCTTAACTTCACTAACCCACTTATTCTTGCCGGTGCTTTAGTTGGTGGTGCTCTTCCATATCTGTTCTCAGGTATGCTTATTGAAGCCGTTGCCAATGCTGCCCGTAAAATGGTTGAAGAAGTAAGAAGACAGTTCAGAGACATTCCTGGTATCCTTGAAGGAAAGGCTAAACCAGACTATAAGACATGTATTGAGATATCTTCTCAGGGTGCATTAAAAGAAATGCGTATGCCAGCTATCATCTCAATCATCTTCCCTGTAATTGCCGGATTCCTTTTCGGACCTTACTTCGTAGGCGGTCTTCTTATAGGTGCTACTCTTTCAGCTATCATGCTTGCTATCTTTACAGGTAACGCTGGTGGTGCATGGGATAACGGTAAAAAGTACATTGAATCAGGTGCTATCGAAGGACAGGGCAAAGGCTCTCCAGCACATGATGCAGCCGTTGTTGGTGATACTGTAGGTGATCCATTAAAGGATACTGTAGGACCATCTCTTGATATCCTTATCAAGATTATGTCTACTGTTTCACTCGTTGCAGCAGTAATGTTCTACAACTACAATTTACTGTACCTTATCTTTGGTATAAGATAATCTACTCTATGCTTATAAAATCAGATTGATTTTTAGCATATATTTTTGCATGTAAAATCCCGCATAGTAACTGTAATTTAACTGTCACTATGCGAGATTTATTTTATTCTATTATTGCAACTCTAAATCTTCCATTTTCATCAATCTTCAATCGAAGACTCTTTATGTATTTGTCACAAAACCTTTTCATTTCATCTTCACTTGTCTGAATATAGGCATCAGCATATATCTGCTTTGTAAACTCCCACGCACTTTTTCCCACTACTGATGGCAGGTAACTTTCAAGAGTTTTTTTAAGGACAATATTTTGTAAATCCTTAGCATTCTCCATATAGAAATCATCCATGGCACAATGGAAAATACTTTTCTGAGTAAGTGCTTCCTTAATTTCCTTACCACATTTGCTGTTTTCATACAACACAAGATAGTTGGCAGTTGGAATTGAAGAAATAAGCCCCCAGAAGTCTGAATCGCTGGAACATAAAATGAAGGAATCAATATTTTCTGTAAGATAAGCTTCTGTAACACCTACTGCCATTCTCATATCCACTAAAGACTTTCTGTCTGTAACTCTTTCAACTTCAATATGAACTACCGGAATCGTAATCAACTTCTCTATGTAATCCCAGGCAATTGTCGTATGATAGTCATCATAAAGAACAATTCTTGTTATCTTTTTTACCTCTTCCTTCTTTAAATTCTTAATAACTCCATACAGTTTATAGGGATCTGCATTTTCACAATCAACTGCCATTATGACTTTCCCTGATTTCCTTATGAAATCATATATATTCTCTTTTACATCATCAGACGCATCCCTATATTTATAAGAATCATAGAAAGGTTCTCCATTCTGAGCATATACAACAGTTAAGAGTTTTGAATCAGAATATAAGATATTTCCATATGCATCCGGCTCCCAGTATATGTACATCTGAAATGGATATAACTTTCTCTTTCCCTTAAACTTTTCGTATTCTTTAGTTAATACGCCTTTCCTTTCATACTTAGACACAACAAATAATGTTTTAATATAGTCAAACCTGATTGACTCAGGGAAGAGTTTTTTACAAGCATCAATATTTTTATCTATAAGTCTTGTTATATGCAAAACATACTTATCAGCCCTATAATTAGTCTGAATTACTGGCACATCCCACTTATATAACTGTTCAATTTCCTTTTTATCAAAGAAACTCATTCTATCAAGATTTGATAAGTTATATACTATTTCATTATCAACATCACGAAAATGTTTAAATAACTCTGTTCTAATCTTAGACAGATATCTTATTATCCTGGCTTCCTTATTATTTTTTAATGTTTCCAACAATTTTGAATAATGATGGCTGTAATATTCATTAAGGATTACGTCCGGAACACCTAGCATATATGCAACAATTGTTGCAACCTCCGCGCGACTTACTGTCTTGATGGTTTTTTCTTCCCCGGTTTCTCTGTCTTCAACTGTTATTTCTTCTTTGTCAATCTTAAGTTCACTAAGCTCTTCTAATGAGTATCGTTTCTTCCCCATATATTCTCCCTGATTTTATCTACCCATTCTGCAGTACTTTCTAATAACACATTCATCACAATGTGGTCTAGCTGTACATATTTCTCCATATCCATCAGCACAATAGCACCATATAATATAGTCTATATCAAACTTACTAAGTCCTGTAATATCAGATATCTGACTAATTTCTCTCAAAACTTCAGATTCACTTGCTTCCGCATTTCTAGACACACCAATTCTATGACATCCCATAAATCTCTTAAGGTGTAAATCTGGCTTGGCATCATCAATTCCAACATTCCTTAAATACTCTCTTGCAAGTGCTGGTCCTATTCCAACAAGTTTATATTTACCAGCAGAAATATCCTTAACAATTAAATCAGTATTCTTTGATGTAACATAATTATCTAATGAGCCATTGTCCTCTTCTATTTTTATTAATGTACAAATATTTTTTTGTAGATTACTCATCTGCCTTTTTATGCTTATATTTCCACAATGTAGGTTTCTTATACCATTTTCAAAATATTCTCCATCATGCATAAATATCTTACTTACATCATAATTATAAAAAAGATTATCTATCTGTGGAAGTTTGGGAACTACATCTGACCATCTTCTCTGATTAGTAAGAAGTGCATATATAAGCGCTCTTAAATGTTCTTCAAAACTGAAATTCTTGCCATGTTCTCTAAGTGTAACTGCACTAACATCCTTTGGATTAATAACCTTTCTTCTTTCAAGTTCCTGCTTCATTAAATAAATTGTATTAATATCCATATTTTTCTCCTATCGTTTTCTACTTTATATTTTCAAATGCTACTAAAACATCAGCCCAAGATTCATAAGCCATTATATTTTCAACTGATTTTATCCATTCTCGTACCTGTGCATCTTCTCCATTTATTTCACTAAAGTACGCATCGAAAAACCCTTTTCCTGGCATTTGTGTTTCTTGATTAACCACCATAGCTGAAATCGGAGGTAACCCATTGTTTGTACAAGCATAAGATATTCTTCCTAATGGTCTTTCAATAATTCTTGGACTAATGTCAAATGACATTTTTAATGACAGTTGTCCATATGTAATAAATTGTTTTGTTGATATAATATGTTGTAATAATTTAATAGCAATTTCTTTTATGTATTTGTTATTACAATCTTCTGGAATAAAAAACATATTAATCCTCCTAATTAAACATATCATTTATTTCCTGCCTACTATTACTTATTTGTCTATAACATTCTTCCAAATTAGAAATTATTTTTTTTGAAACCAATATTCTTTCTTTTTGCAATTTATTCTCATATACAGGTATCTGTATTCTATTAATATTCGAAATACTTATAATAGGTGTTAATGGACCTGACGCAAATCTTTCCATTTCGTTCTGTCCTTTTTTACTATCAAGGAAACATTTGATATACTCTACCGGTATCTCTGTGGAATTATATTTCAATATATAAATATTACCTATTACAAGATATCTCTCTCTTGCAATAGCAACTCTGAATGGATTTCCAGTTTTAGTTATTAAAATATCTCCTGATTCTGCATAATTTTTCTTAAATGATTTAATATCACCATGATAATATGAAACTGTCTGTACCACTCCATTCATAATACTAGACGGCATTATACATTTAATATCTGATATATCATCAGATATTATCTCATCTGCCTTCTTTGCAGATAATGTAATACCTCTGTTTATTTCATAAATCATATTTCCAAGTTCTATTGTATTTTCTTGTGAATTAAGCAAATATCTTGTAGGATTAAGATTGTATTGATTTCTAGAAATACATTCAATCATAATTTTTTTAGCTTTTTCATTGTAACTTCTAATAATTTCAGAGATATTTGTATCTGAAAATCTGTTAATCTTCTTTCCATTTACTCTGTCACTTATATACATATCTTTTGCATCATAAAATTTAACAAACGAATTTCCAAAACTCATTATTAACAGATACAAATTTGTTCTTACATCTCCAATCATTTTCTCTGGCAATTTTATAATGCCTTCAATATATCCGTTATCGCACATATACTCTCTTATATCCTTATTCTGTTTTACCGTTAAATCCCCACCATTCATAAGTACAAAAGCCCTACCATTTTCCTTTAACAATGACAATGCATAACCACATATATCCCAACTGCATGATATACCATATGGGAAATCTGGAAATGTCTCCTTAACAATATAATCAAAAACAAACTTCGTATTTCTTATAAGTGTATTAACAAAAATCTTATCAATGTCCCTCTCTTCATATGGATCAGTATACATTTCTATATTAGAATAATCTTGCACATTCAATCTCATGGCATTAACATTTGCCACCATAAAAACATCCTCGTAATTCAATACTGATGCAGAAGGATTTCTTTTTTTACATTCTGTAATGAAATATTCCGTATCATCAAATATTTCTAATACTTTTTCTCCTTTTTTTACATCCATAAATCTGATTACTAAATCAACTATACTCTCAAGTTTTTCATCATTTTCACTCTCTTGTAGTATTATATTTTTAAGAGTTTCCTCACTGTATTCGTCAGAAATCTTAACTAACCTTTCCCATGCCTTTTTGTGATCAGAAAAATAATTTTCAACATCATGAAAAGAAAAATATGCAATATGAGCCCATTCTTTATAAAACCCTTCACTTTCAAGAGTTTCTAAAGTAATACTTGGATTTTTCTTTAACAGCCACATAAAATAAACGGTTATCACACTAAAAGGTTTTTCATTTATAGAGTTTATATAAGATGTTTCATCCTTAATATCTCC
>OHLH01000467.1_pt1 | contig 27032 bp, 24 predicted proteins | sample 1569061 | NCBI WGS metagenome assembly OHLH01 (sample SAMEA3879603, study PRJEB24766) | human gut metagenome | biome: human-associated habitat; feature: feces | place: USA | collected 1985/1987
ATTGGAATACATAGATTTAATGTTTTATAAAAAAAGTATTTCATATTTATTATTATTAAGTTTGTTGATACGCATAAAAATCATCACCTCTTGTTAAGAGAGAAGATTTGTATCCTATTTGTACTGTCTTTTAATAGATTATGCAATTAGCATCTTTATTTATCCTAAACATTATCAATTTTTTTAATGATTGAGTGTGAAGAAAAAACATTTTAATATGGTCTATTTATCTATTTTGCTTATATTTGCGATATTTTATCTCTCTCTTAACAAGAAATGACAACTTTTCCTAAACAGTTATAGTATTATAGTTCTCTCAAAATACTGAAATTAGCCTTGTCCACTACGGAATTGTCCAATGAAGCCAGATAAATTTGTGTGGTCGCCTCGGAATCATGTCCCATTCCTTCACTGATAACCGAAATCGGAATGTTCTTGCCTTTGGCTGCGCTTGCCCATGAATGACGGGCACAGTACATGCTAAGAGGAACGGATATATCGGCCAGTCTGGCTATTTCTTTCAGGTTCCGGTTTATTCCGGACATGACATTCCTATAATGCTTGTGCGTATCCTTAAAAGGATATTTCAATACCGGCAAAAGATAAGGACTGAGATTGTCTTCCGGGTATTTGCCGACAATCTCCTGCATACATTTTTCCCACCTGACAACTAACTGCTGCCCAGTCTTTCGTCTGCGATACGATAAAAATCCGTTCTGAAGATCTTTCTTTTTCAGGTGAGCCATATCTATGAACGACATGCCACGGGTATAGAAGCTGAACAGGAACATGTCCCTTGCAAATTCCAGATTAGGCTGTAAAGACAGGTCTAGATTCTTCATACGCTTGATGGCGGATAAGGGAACGGCACGCTTGACGGTCTTGTCCACTCCCGTATAGACATGCTTGAAAGGATTACGCTGTTCCACCAGTTCCTTTTCCAATGCACGGTTATATACTGCCCGAAGGATACGCATGTAGAATGAACTGGTATTCCGTACGGCACCTTTCCCATGAAGGTAAGCTTCATAAAGCTGCATCAAATCCGAATCAATTTCGGACAGCAGAATATCCCGATCCTGTCTGAACTGCATGAAACTTTTCAGGGTGCAGGAATAATTTTCTGCCGTGCGTATCTTGCCCATCTGTTTGAGACGGGCTATGATACTCTGCATGAAGTTGAAAAGTGACTGTCCCTCTGTATTGTTCTGAAAAGAAGCTATAATGTCATCTGCCGTATATCCGGCTTTCCGGTTATTCAGTTGTCGGATAATCATGTCCAGCCGTTTCAAGTCCCATTCTATGCGTTCCTGCAAGGAAAGGAGCTGATTGCTTCGTTCTGAACTACCGACAATGATACAGCTTCCAGCTTCGTTCCATTCATCCGTAAATATCCGGTAATCCGTCTTTAACTGACGGATTACACGGTTCTGGATAATCTGATAATAGACGGTACCTTCCTTTCCTTCTATGGTGGAAGGTCTGAATTTCACTTTGATACTGGCCATAGGCTTACTTTTTAGATTTGTCCGTAATAGACTTGTCCTTGATGGATTTCGCCTTGCTGTCAAATTCTCTCGCGGCCTGTTCTTTCAGTCGTGCCTGCTCAGTCAGAGTAGCTTGTCTCTGTACCGCTTCCTCGTAGGCTTCCACGTCCTCACGCATCTGTTCTATCCGTTCGTTATTCCGGTTCGGCCCGAAGAGGTTCTCAAGTTCCACAAGTTGTTCGGGGGTAGCCTCTCCTTTCATCTTGACATAACGATATTTCAGATCATTATCGGCCTGCTTGTTATCTATTCTCGCCGAAAAATAGAGAGCCACGGACAGAATCACAATTGTCACGAACATCACGAAAAAACTCCAGAGAGTGTACGGGGATTCTATACTCAGGCTGAAATGATGGTTGATGTTGTTTGTCTTGACGGCATCCTTTCTGATTGTATCATTGGTCTCACAAAACAGGGTTTCCACTTTCTCCTGATTCTTACGCTGTTCATTATGTATTTCCGACAAGACCTGTCCAAGTCTTTCCTGTGACGAGTTTTTCCTGTCCATGGAAACCATATCGTTCTTGATGGCGGCAAGACCTTCGTACACGCGAGCCAACAATTTGCGAAATGTCTCATGATCATTCCGGACTTCATTCAGCACGGACTCATCCTTTTCCTTTTCATTGTTAACTGTCGGGCTGTTACCTTCCAGCAAGGGAGCGGACAGCCCGTTGATTTTGTTTTCGATTCTTTCCAGGCATCCGAAGATGCTCTCGATATATTCTTCCAATTTCATATTCCTGTAATTTTAATGTTAATGAATAATTTGAATGAAGAAAGGACAGGCTACAGCCCGAATCCTTTCCTCTTTTTCTTGCGTTTGCGCAAGAGTTCTTCCTGAGATAACGGCTCTTCGGGAGCGGTGCCGTTTGTCGGACTGAACAGTCCCGGTCCCGTACTTTCGAAAAGATGGCCTCCGTCCGGTATTCTTTGCTGCACCTTACGTTCGGATTCCTGTTGGGTTTCCGAAGTCTTCCAGCCCAACCGGGCATTCAGTCTGGCAAAGCTGAACTCCCTGCTGATCTGTGAGGCCTTGAAGGTCTGCCCGTCCTTGGTGAACCGGATTCCCTGTATGTCCTCCGGCCTTTTTATCTCCCTGGTACGCTTTACAAATTCCAGCCTGATGCCCCGGCGAAGCAGGTAATCATTGAACTCTTTCCATGTTTTGGAGTGTTTCAAAGCTGCCTTGACGGCATTGAAGATTTCGTATTTCACACGCTCCGAAGCATGGAGTTTCTCCACGTTAGTCTTGCCCTTGTCCTCGGCGTATGTCAACCCGTACTTGTTCTTAAGCAGTTTTGTGGCAATTTCATTGCGCTTGTAATCGCCTTGGGAAGAGATTACCTTGCCGTCATAACCTATGCGGTTGTAGACCAGGTGGCAGTGCGGGTTGTCCGTGTTATGGTGTCTTACCAGAATAAACTGAGTGTTTTTTATCCCCATCAGCTCCATGTATTCCCGGGCTATTTTAGCCATAAACTCATCCGTCAGCAATGCCTTGTCCTCCGCCTTGAAGCTCAATGCGATATGCCCGACAGGCTGTTTTATCTTCGGATTAAGCTCACGCTGGAAGTTGAAACTGTCCGTTATTTCCCGGATATTTCCCAGCAATACACCATCTGAGTCAATGATTTCCGCGTTGTCTTTGCCCATCACGTAGCGGATACAGCCGCCGAAGGATTTCCCTTTCTTGATCTTTCCAATCATGACGGCCTCCTTTCTCCGTGCCTGTACCGGACAATAATCACCTTGAGCTTCTGCAGGAGTTCCGTCACCGTCCTTTGGGTACGGTGGAATCCGACCTGATGGGACAGCCGGGTCAGCTGGTTCAGATTGTTCGCCATACCCGTAAGGCTGCGTATGACGGCAGTCTCTTCGGCCGAGTGCCTGACCGTTATCGTCGTCTCAAAGGCTGATATGCGGAGGAATTCGGCCAATGTAAGGTTAGCCTGTCTGCTACGTCGGCATAACCGCTCGTAGTCTATCTTGGAGAATTTCACTGTAACGGCTTTGCTGAGTTTGCACACTCCACTTACCCGGGGACGTCCCCTCGGTCTGTTTTTCTTTCTGTCATTCATATTTCCTTTGTTTGATTTCTGATTATTCTTTTTCTCACAATCTGCGACCACCGGGAGCGGATTGCCTCCACTCTTCGGTAGTGGAGCGAGGTTTTTCGGGATGCCCGAAAGATAACCTCGCTAACTCCCAAAACTGAAGTTTTGTCCGTTACCCCCCCAGGTCGGCTGCTGACTGTCTGAATACTGTAATGACTGGAGTCAGTAAGCAAGTCGGTCATTCCGGAAAATGTCACAACTTTCTCCACTGCTCGAAGTCTTCTGAGTAGATTTCAAGATGCAGCCGGGCGATGTTCTCAAGCAGTCCGGAAACGCTCATTTTGCGTCCTCCCAACCTGCGGACAAACTCGTCCAGCCTGTCACGTACCTCGCCGCTAACAAACACAGGCTTGCGGTCTTCGATTCTCGGGACCTGAAGAAAGGCTTTCCGGTATTCGTCCAGAGAAAGTTTTCTCTGCCTGCTGCTTATACGACGCTGAGATGTTGGAACGGCTTCCTCTTTTTCGGTTGACGGTTGCTGGGGCTCGAATGGAACTTCTACTTGTTCTACAGACTTTGCCCGTTCACTATTTCCGGTATCATTCAAAGATGATTCACGGGCAGTTTCAATGCTGCCATCTGACGGGAGTATGAGTGACATATCCGTACCTGTCATGGCCTCCCATTCTTCTTTGGTCAATTTCTTTTTTGTTACCATACATTTTTGATTTTAATCGGTTTACTCACTGGTCTCGGTGCGCACCTTGACTCGTTGTTGTGAGCAAAGGAAATGTGTATAGTGAACAGAATCAAGCAAATGGAGATACCGTGGCAATTATGTTACCCTATGCACAATACCAATTGGGCGGTCGGTGCAGCCTGCTGTGATTTGCCGGAGTGATTTCTACATACCGGATTATTCAAGCGGATTCCGTTTATAAAGAAGGCTTATTGTATGTAGTTGATATGTAACATGATGTCATTCCAGGCAACACATCGTCACCGGTCTGAAAATCCATTGCAGTGTGATTTCTACTGCTTTTATTTGCAGTGGGAACAGGATAAAAAAGTCACATTCCCAGCCGAGAATAGGACGATGAGATATGATGGAATATAGGCTGTAAAAGACCTGTCCTTTTCCGGAATTTTGAATATATATGTTTAACTGAAAATAATGAAGACAATGGAAATCATCAGCTTTGAAAAAAGAACTTTCGAGGAGATTGCCGCCAAGCTGGATTACTTCGTACAGCGGGTGGAAAGCTTGTGCCGTGAACACGGCGGAAAGGAAACAGGTGAATGGATGGACAACCACGAGGTCTGCCGTAGGTTGCGTATCAGTCCTAGAACTTTGCAGACCTTAAGGGATAACGGGACGCTGGCCTTTACCAAAATCGGGAACCGGACTTATTATCATCCTGATGATGTGGAGCGAGTAGTCGGAAACGTGGAGGAGAAACGTAAGGAAGCCCGTTGGAAAGGAAAGACCATTTGAACGAGTTTCCCAAATAATGTATAACCAATATCAAATGCGTATGAGTAATGAAATCAGAGAAAAGGACCACGAGTGGGTAAAGGCATTCCACTCGAATTTCGACAGGCTGCTGGCTCTGCTCGAAAAAGTGTTGGAAAAACGGCAACCGTCTGCCTATGGCGATGAATTGCTGACGGACAAGGAAGTGGCGTACCTGCTGAAAGTGAGTCGGAGGACTTTGCAGGACTACCGAAACAACGGTATTTTGCCTTACACACAGGTAGGCGGCAAGATTCTCTACCGGGCTTCCGACATAGAAAAGACACTGATGAAAGGGTATAAGGAGGCGTACAGATACAAAAGAAGCTGACACGCCAAACGCTCCACAAAGGATACGTATGGATTTTGATTTTTCTGGAGGGAGCGCAGTTGACCGCCTGCCCATTTTATGTGTGTTTCTAAAAAACAGCCTTTCCAAATGATAAAATAACAGCATATAGAATTAGGTCCTATTTGAACCAATCTATATGCTATTTTGTCTTTTTTTCTGACTTTTCCGTCAGTCGCTTGTTTCCGCTGCCGTCGGTGTCCATTGTACAGACGTGAAAGGGAAAAGGTTTTCGGGCTGAATACGCTCTGAAAGAGGAAGATTCTGCCCGAAACGGCATGGTCGCCAGACCTTTTCGCTTTCAATAGAGTCTGTACTAACTTCTATGGACGGCGAGGAAATGGGCGACTAAATATTTTACAAATATATGGATTATGCATAAGATTATGTGTCTTATTTTTATAAGATTTCTCATTTTGATTTAATAATCGAAAAACAAATGCATAAATGGTTATTTTTTAATTGAATCTTATTTATTGTTGATTGTTTTTGGTATCTTTGTGTTAAGATTAAAGGGTTTTGCAATTTAGAGAGTTAAATCGCATCAAAGTCAAATTATGCTTGTTAGGAAAAAACGAACAATTAAGTGGCTTACGGATGAATTAGGTAAGAAAACTGCTATTATGAGTAAGTGGTACACTAATGTGTTATATAATTTGATAAGATTGCAAGATTGTTTGACATTGACATACAAGAACATATTACAGGTACAAATTGGATCTATGACAGATAATTATAAATCTATAAACCTGAGTATGATGTCAATTCTATAACAGGTTACCGCAGTTTTTCCTCTTTATACAGACCCCGAAGTAAAATTATTGTTAAAAAACTATATAAGAAAGATATCTATGTGGCCAGATAAAGAAGCAGAGATTGACTACCTTAATTTTGGATATATGGTAGATATGGTTGTTGATATAGCAACCAATAGGGATCTATCACCTTCAACAATAGGGCTGTATGGCGACTGGGGAAGTGGCAAGTCTAGTCTGATGAAGTTAGCTCAAAAAAAGATAGAGGAAAAGAATACAGAAATAGGGGACGAAAAAGATTCGATTAAAACCCTCTGTATAGAATTTAACGGATGGCTTTTCGAAGGATATGAAGATACTAAGACATCTCTTTGCGGTGTTATATTAGATGCATTAGCTGACGAAAAACGCTTCAGCAAAGAGATAACAGATTATGCAAAAACACTAATAAAGAAAATAGATTTTAATAAGATTTTAGGAAAAAGTATTAAATATGGATTGGATTTCTTCTTGACTGGTGGCATTGGTGCATTGACTGATTTGACTCTCAGTAGTGTACTATCTACTATTAAGACTAATGTTAGCGAAGTACAGGCTAAAGATTTAGAAGAAATTCTTAACAAGTTTAAGAAGGACGATAAAACACGAACGGAAATTAAGAATTTCCGCGAGGAATTTAAACAACTTCTGCAAAAAAGTAATGTAGAAAATGTCGTTGTATTTATTGACGAACTTGACCGCTGTCTGCCCGATACGGTTCTCGAAGTGTTTGAGGCCATGCGATTATTCCTTTTTGTAGAAGGTATGTCTTTTGTTATAGGAGCAGATGAACGCCTTATACAGTATTCAATAAAGAGTAAGTACAAGGAGGTACCAGGCAATAATTTGGATATCGGGAAAGAGTATCTAGAAAAGGTAATTCAATATCCTTTATATATACCCCAATTGACGCGAGCTGAAGTAAATCAGTATCTTGCTTGTTTATTATTGAGAGAGACCTTGACTGAAAATCAGTTTAAAGAAATACTGAGTATTATATATACTCTGGCTCCAAATCAAGACTTTTCGATGGAACAGATCAGTGATAAAGCGCCAGATATCGCAGAGAGTTGCAAAAAAGATATGGCACTTGCGCGACAGATCTCCTCTGTATTGGCTCCAAGCATTAATGGAAACCCACGTCAGTGTAAACGTTTCTTGAATACATTGTATATGCGACTCAAACTTGCCAAAGCGAGAAATGTAGCTCTTGATAAAAATATATTGGCCAAGCTTATGTTAGCAGAATACTTCAATCCGGAGTTTTTCAAAGCTGTCACAAAACCTGAAAATAGAGAACTTTTTAAGGCATTTGAAAAAGGAGAAGAATTGAATGATGACAATCCTTTTGCTGTGTGGAAAGAAAAGGATTGGGTAAAAAAGTGGATGCAAAACGGTACTAGACTAGATGAAGAAAAGTTGGACAAATACGTTTACTTTGCAGATGTTAAAAATCGCTATGGACAATCAAGCCTAGACATGTTGAGCCCAACTGCCCGTAAATGTTATGAACAACTTGTTGACGGGACTGAAATGAATAGAAATGCTGCCTTAAAATTGGTTGACAAACTTGTACCCGGAGAGAAAGCAATCATTGCATCAGAGGTATTTGCTGTGATAGAGAATACATCAACTATAAATGTAGAGGTTTTAAGATCTTATACTGAATTCTGTATAAAGGCTGGAATGACAGAAGATGCATTGAAGAAACTTATGGAGCAACCTGTAAGCAAGTACAATGCGGTTGCTTGTGGGCAGTTAGCATCATTTATTTCCAACCTATCACCTGATAAGGCAACTATGTTTAACGATTATCTTTCGACAAATCCGGAGTTGAAGAGTACCATCGAGAGACAGGCAAGACTAAATTCAATTGTATCTTCAAATAAAAAATAATGGGAACATCAAGTTTATATAAAGGTCCAAAAATTACATCTTTATTACCTTCAGATTACAATCCAGATGTAAATCCAGAGTTGGATGCACCAGATGAAACAATACCAACAAAAGATGAAGCAGGAGAGGCTGAATCGCAACAGGATGATACTGAAAATGAAGAATCAAATGAGCAAAAGGAAGACCAATCTAATCAACCTTCTGTCAAATGGGGTACAGTACGTAGCTCGATGAGGAAAGCCATGAATAATAGAAGCAGTGGCAATGCTAAAAGTGCTATAAGAAATTACACCAAAGCACTTGGTGGACATACTAATGCCACACGACAAGCTGCAAAGGTTCGCAGAACGGCCGGTATTCTCTACAGTTACTTTGCTGGAACGCCAGAATCCATTCATCAACGATTTGTAGATGCAGGGATACGTTTTGATGGAAGGGCTACGAAAGATATCTTTAATGATATATGTGGACTTATTGCACCTGTACCCAATGACCTTGAGGATTCTCTGACAAATAAAGCTTTACGTGAAACTTTTGCAGATGTAGCAGCGGACCAAAGCATTGATCTCAATCAACTTGAAAGCTTCAATGAAGAATTACTGCAACGGCTAGTAGGTGGATTGATAAAACATTATATTTTTGATAAGTTGTTACTACAATCAGAACAAACAGCTCTCAAGAGTTGTGAACATGTATCAGACTTACGTGAATTAGAAAAATCTATAAAAAAATATATAGATGGGATTGTTGACAGTGTTGTTCCTAATATAATCAAGAGTGGTTTGAACCCTGAGGACTTTAATAGGGCATTGGAAACGCTATGTGATATTTCTTATCAACAAATGGAGGAACTACGATGAAAGAGAGTTTTGTTTTTACACTATCAGAACATGATAATTTTCAAGTTGATGGTTCTAGAAAAGTAAACATTAATGATCCAGAAGCATTCCAGTATACATTTTGGAATCCCAAGACTGGTTACGGAAAGAAACATATGTACGTTACACCCCAGCGTTTTACTGATGAAGCTATGGATTTGTTTTACATTTCTCTTATGGTTTTCTGTGTAGATAGAAGTGTAAGTCGTAAAAAACAGGAAGATGCATGGACTCGAGACCTTGAACTGTACATTCCCGTAAAAGCTTATGAAAAATGGGGACATTGCAAGTCTATCTTAATAAATGCATTAAACTTCCTGACAGGTGACCACTGGGCTATACATTTTAGAGAAAGAGTGACCACAACAGATGATGAGAACAAGTATATAAAGGGAAGATGGCGTTATCGTCGCTCAGTTAGAAAGATTGATTCTGATATATTTTGCATGCTTTCTGGTGGGTTAGATTCATTCATAGGTGCTATCAATCTGCTCAAAGACGGGGAAAAGCCTATATTCGTTAGTCATTATGGTGGAGGTAAGGGAGTAAAAATATATCAAGACAAAGTTATCAACTCTTTGAAAACCCAATATTCTATTGATTCCAAACGATTCTTCAGGTTTTATGCAGCTTCTCAGAGTGGTGTTGAGGACACGACACGTTCTCGATCGCTTATGTTCTTTGCTCATGCCATAGCTATTGCTTCAGGTATTGGTCATCATGTAGATTTGTATGTGCCAGAGAACGGTGTAATTTCATTAAACATACCTCTGAGCATTATGCGATTAGGTAGCCTTAGTACCCGTACAACACATCCGTATTTTATGGGAATGCTACAAAGTCTGTTATCAAAATTAGATATAAACATATCATTAGTCAATCCATTTCAAATGCAGACAAAAGGTGAGATGATGAGAACCTGTAAAGATCTTGATTTTCTTAATGCCCATTATCAGGATACATTATCTTGTTCGCATCCAGATCAAGGTCGCTGGACTGGAGAAACAGTGGGACATTGTGGGGAGTGTTTACCTTGTACTATAAGAAAAGCTGCAATAAAAGCCGCAGGACTGAATGATGCCACCGTTTACCGGCATCATTATGAAACTGAAATAGGATTTGAATCATTACAGTCTTATAAATTGGGGTTAGCAACACCAAAAGATAGTTATGCAGCTATACAAATGTCGGGACCAATTACAGACCATATAAATGATTATGTTAGTCTTTACGAGCGAGGTATCAAGGAATTGGAAAATCTAATTAATTCACTTTAATGGAACACCTCTACGACACTCATTTCCATCTGGATTTACAGAAAGACCGGATTGGTGCTATTTATGAAATAGAAGAACATCAAATTTATACAATAGCAGTCACTAACTTGCCAGACTTATACAGAAAGGAATCTGGTGAGATAGCAAGCAAGTACATTAGATTTGCACTTGGTTTTCACCCAGAATTGATTCATCATTATAAAAGCCAAATCCCATTAATGTGGGAACTTTTGCCAGTAGCACGTTATATTGGAGAAGTAGGGTTAGATTTTGTTGATAGGACATACAAAAACGAACAATTAGCATTTTTTAGCGAATTAATAGAGCGATGTCGTTATGATAAAGACAAAATAATAACCATCCATTCACGGCGGGCTGTTAGACAAGTTCTAAATATAATTGGAGATAGATTCAGGTTTAAACCTATACTTCATTGGTTTACAGGAAGCAAGGAAGAGTTATTAAGTGCTGTGGAGAATGGATTTTATTTCTCCATTAATAAATCAATGATGAATACGAAAAAATTCCAATCTATGTTTTCATTAATACCAAAAGAACGATTATTATTTGAAACAGATAGTCCATTTCTCTCTTTCCAATATTCTCATAGCGAAACATTGATAAAGTTGAGACAATTGATTATAGAAGAAAGAGAGGATGTTAATATGTGGAATAATTTTAGAACCGTATTAGAGGGTTAAAAGTTTTGTTTTGTGGGCTTTTCCTCAATTAATTTATTATCACCTAGTAAGACAATAGCGTTCGATTGAATACAATGTTATCATTAGTTTTTTATTAATATAATTTAATATTAAAAGTACAGACTTTCCTATCACTTTTACACTAAGAGATTATGATTGACTCTAAATGTTAACATTCCTTTAGGATAAAGTGTTTTGAAACAATATAGCGATTATGATCACATAAAATGCATATAAAACGGAGCTGAATTTTGTTTTAGTTCAGCCCCGTTTTATAACCTAATGTTTTTTTATCAACCTATCCATATCCTCCGAAATCTTGTCATCTGTAACTTTTGCGTATCCTTGTGTCGTTCTGATATTTGTATGTCCCATCATTTTGGATATGCTTTCCATAGGAACCCCTGCAGAGACCATTAGGGTGCCAAAAGTGTGACGACTTTGATGATATGACAGGTTATGTTTGAACTGATGGGAAAAGCCCAACTCATGTATTTCAAACCAGATCATATCACGTATTGGTAACGGGAAGATGGGCTTACTGTCATCTGTCGTATTATACAAGGAAATTATCTGCTCCGCGACCGGATGCAATGGTATAAATGACTCAACGCTTGTTTTCTTGCGGAATGTTCTGATATATTTCCGTCCTTCCGCAGTTGTACCTATATGATGAGGATAGAGATTGCGTACATCAACATAAGCCAAACCGCAAAAACATGAAAATATAAAGGTTCTTCTTGCCAGTTCTTGTAATGGATCAAGTTTAGGACTGCTCATTATCTCCTGAAGTTGTTTCTTGCTTATATACATGAGCTTTGCAGGTGCCTTCTTTTCATATTTTATATCATCCAAAGGATTATACCTCAAGATTCCGTTATCTACGGCTAAATAGACCAAACGTTTCAGCCAACAAAGACAATGATTCCGGTATGATGGCTTATGAGGGTAATTTGTTTTCAGATATAAAATATAATTGATGCCAAACTCTTCGGTTATATCTGTAAAAAGCATGTCCTCCTTACCCAGAGAACGGATGTATTCACCCAGATAGTAATGATACATTTTTGATTGTCGGTAACTGGAAGTTGAATCTATTTGAATAGAACGGATTTTCAGATTTTCCCGTTCCACTTCCCCTGCTTGTAATATATACTTCGGGATGTCGGCAGTTCCTGTCATGGCTGTTTTCAGAAGTTCCGCACTGATAACGCCGTTCACTTTCAACAGTTCAGCATAAGTTTTATCTACGCGTTTCTTATATTCACAAAGCATTCCATTCAGTCTGTTGTTTTTGACTTCTCCTTTCTTGCTGTTCCACTCTTCCGGCTGGCAATATAACCCAGTCGATAATGCAACAGCCTTTCCGTCTATTGTAATACGACACATGATTGATGTAGTCCCGTCAGCTTTGACTTTACCACGGTTTATATAATACAGTTGCTTATATGTACTTCTCATGATTCTTTCTTTTTTGATTTCATAATACCAGTTTCATATCACTCGTTGCTTCGATGAATTTGTCCATATCCTCAAAAAGTTTTTTAGGAGTTACCCTTGCATAAAGCTGGGTAGTAGTCAGATTGGTATGGCCCAGCATTTTGCTGATCGTTTCGATGGGAACACCAGCTTCAAGGGTTATCAAACTTCCGAAGGTATGTCTTCCCATGTGATAGACCAAATCACAGTTTATGCCAGCCAAATCACGCAAACCTTTCATGTGCCGTCGCATATTGGGATGGTGTATCATCGGGAAAAGCTCTTCCCTCTCATCCGAACGATATTTTTCTATTAGAGCGATAGCCTCCGGCAGCAATTTGACGCGTGCCTGATAATCATTTTTCTTTCTCAGATACTTTAACCACAAATCGCCCTTATCATCCTTGTATATATTCTCTCGGGTAATTGAAACCGCATCCGCATATGGGACTCCTGTATAACAGGCGAAGAGGAATAAATCTCTGGCTATGTTATGAGTGACTCTTTCCGGTGGTATTACGACATCACGGATCTTCTCAAAATCTTCGCGGCTCAAAGCCCGTGGTGGTTTACGGTGCTCTTGGGGTAGTTTGAAATTCACAAAATAACGCTTTTCCGCGTATCCTTCCTTAAATGCCATCCGGCAGATTTTCTTCAGGATGGCCAGATAATGTCTTGCCGTATCTACCGCAAGTCCCTTGTCCTTCAGAATATAATTCTGAAACTCCCAAGGAATGTGTTCATTCAACTGTCCAAAAGCGACATCACTTGTCTTGAATCGTTTTTGAATAAATTCTCCAAGATACCTGCGGGTGTAAATGTATGTTGACATGGAGCTTTTCGCCACATCAATACCGATTCTTGAACGCATATCCTCTATATGCATATCAAGCCGTTTCAACAGAGTCATCTGGGTTTCCACACTTCCCTGGAAAAGCTCTTTTACGGCAGTCGCGTCAAAATCAATCTTACGTTCTACAAGTGAATCAAATGCAGAATTGACAGAAAGCAGGAGCCGGTCAATTTTTGCATTAATATCAACGGCTTCTTTACTCTTTCCATTCAGTCGGCTTTCTCTTGGATTCCATAACTCCGGAGTACATGACAGCTTACAACTGAATTGTGCCATCGTGTTGTTCACCGTTATTCGCCCCATTATCGGAGCCTTTCCGAATTTGTCAAGACCGCTCTTTTTCAGGTAGAGCAACACCTTAAATTTTTCTACTTTCATACGCTTATTTTTTAATGGCAAAATTACCTATTTTATAAGCGTCCTTTGATATGCAAAATGCTGACATATAGTGAATAACAGCCTCTGTGACAGCTTCTTCATTGTTCAGTCTGTTACCTATTCGGCTCAGGTAACTGGGCAGCTAACATTCTGGTAACTGAACACCTGCAATATCCTGTCCATTTTTGCTTTCCATTATCTCAGCAAAAAACAGAACTTTTGCTCATATTCAACCAATTACGTTTCCCTTTCTCATCCCTTCATCTGCTTGCTTCCTGTATTCTGTTCCATTGCTTTCGTCATTCTTATGCGACCCTACAATTGGCTGGAGGCACTGATATTTATACAGTCAGCAAAATGTTGGGGCATACAAATGTACGAACAACGCAAGTGTACGCAAAAGTTGTAGATGAGAAAAAGGAGAAAGCTACAGAAACCTTCAAATTGGATTTGTCATCCACAAGATAATGAACTTTGTTGATTTTAACAAAAAACACAATATAACCAATAAATGAAGAATTACATGGATAAAAAAGTTTACTACGGAGAATACTCTCTAAAGCATTGGATTGAATTGCTGTTGAAAAAAGATTTGGAGCTACCTCCTTATCAACGAAACTTTGTTTGGTCAGAAGAGCAAGTAAAAGAATTTGTTAATGGTTTGAAAGGGGAAATCTTTGTACCTCCTGTAACAATTGGAGTATGTAATAAGGATGGGGTAAACCATAATTTAATACTTGATGGGCAACAACGCTTATCTAGTATTCTGTTGGCATTTTTCGGAGTTTATCCTAAAAAAGATGCTTTTCCTCGTGATGAAGACGAGCGGGTCATGGCAGATGGTGTTGCGGAAGAAGATGATGAACCAGATGTAGAATACATAAATTGGTCACTGCGAATATTTGCTGACAAAGGTCCGACAGTACAAGGTGTACAAAGCGCAATAACTCATCAACAATATAGCTTTGTAAATTATGGAATAACTGAAGACTTTTTTGAGAACAAATATCTCCCATTTTCCTTCATTATCCCTAATGCAGATAATGAAGCGGAGCAACATGAATTTTATTCTTCCGTATTCCGTAACATAAATATTTTAGGAACTCCTTTAAATCCGATTGAAAGTCGTCAATCACTTTATTTCCTTAAATCAGAACTACAAAGTTTCTTTGATCCAGAATGTTGCAGAAATCTAAAAATTGAATTAGTCGGGAAAAATCAAGCATACGATTTTGTTAGGACAATGGCAATTCTATCGCAATATAAAATAGATGGAAGATTCAACCGACTTGCGCAAGGATATAAGCCTAAAATGGAGAAATACTATGAGGAATATATATATGCTGTTGTCAATGATAAAAATAATGGTGTGTTTGTTCAATTCTCAACGATATTTCCTGGCAAAGATTTCGCTCCAAGAATTACTCTATTAAATGATACTTTAAACGAACTTGGATATAATCAATTACATTTCAAGTCAATCATTGATTCTGATGTTTATATGTTTGGTCTTGTGTACAATACCGTAATAGAAGGAAACAATATAGATTTTACTCGTAAAGATGCTCTAATGAGGGAACTTCAAAATAAAATATCCTTTTTCAAACGGAATGATGGTCACAGAGCCTCTCCTTCATTATTGAAATATATGCGTACTCGTGTCGAACAATCTATAACTATATTCAATCGTTATGTCATACATCCAGCCCACTAACCATATACAGTTTATTCTGAGACCTGAAACGGCAATAATAAAAGAAGCGTTTAGATCTCTTGATGCTACTAATGGTGGTATTGAGACATACCCAATTAGTGACTATTTACTACATTCTCTTTTTTTGCGATTAACCGGAGCCCAAGAACAAAAGTTGAAATGTATATGTTGGGAAATGGCATGCAGGGACTATGAGTACCGCTATGAACGGTATGAACGCAAGCCATATGGCGAGTGTTCTAGTTACGATGACAAATGTATGGTGTATAATGATCTTTTGAATGAGATTAAAAAGCTTGATGAAACATTTGATATTACTGATGCTATTAGAGATGAAATACTTGATGACTGGAAAACTTCTATTCAATGTGTACTTGAAAATAGTTTGTTGGTGCGAAATTTCAAAAGGAGCTATGATGAATATAAATTGCTTACAATAAATATAGATAAAAGTTGGATAATGCAGGGCACACAATTGTTTCTAAATAAGAACAATATTAAAGCTGAAAAGAGAACTGCAACTTGCGGACTTAGTTTGCTGGAGATATTCAAGGAGTATGTCTATAAAGAACGTAATCGTTGTGCTCATAATACACGTTCTTATCAACACAATTTACCTTCTATAAAGGAAATGATGTCTCTGGGATACAAACTGCAAAATTATTTTTTGTATATGTCAATCACCATCTTGTTAGATAAAATTTACATCAAACTATTTGAGGTTTATTTATCCAAACTGAAGTAATTTGCTTGCTGTTAATAGTTACTTATATAGCCATCTGCGTAGATTCTGCGTGGGTGGCTTTTATTTTTATCTACAGTCTTTTCTTGTGACCGCCTTATGAATCCTTTATGATTGGTGACATTACCATAAAAATCTACTATTGACATTCTCCACTATTCACATTGATAATCAACAGGTAATTCTTATGATGATTATGTTTCGTTACTGCTTTTTTATGTGATGTATTACACCATGAAATCAGTATGCGCAATCGCTGTTACTTTGCCGAAAAATCAAAAAACAAGTAGCAATATGAGTGAGAAGAACATTACATTTGAAGATTTACCTAAAGCTGTGTCGTGGTTGATGGATAAATTGAATGAGCTGGATTCTAAAATAGATGGACTAAATAATCAGAATCAAAGCGTGCCAACCGAACAATGGATGAACCTCAAAGAATTGTGTGATTATATTCCCAGCCACCCGGCAGAACAAACTGTATATGGTTGGACGAGTTGCCATCTAATCCCATTCCACAAAAGAGGGAAACGTATCATGTTCCTAAAATCAGAAATTGACGAGTGGCTCCATGCTGGCAAAATAAAATCTGATAAAAACTTGGAAGATGAAGCCGCCCAATTCATAAAGTCAAAAAGAAATACCAAATTCTAATGGATTCAACCAATTTATGCAATGCACTCAGAATGGAATTTGAAGGGGTCTTTGAAAACAAGATTCCCTTGAATGCTTTTCCTGTCAAAATTCAGGATATGATATTGGTTTTATCTCGACAGGAGAATTATTCCATTGAGTACATGATGGCTTCTCTTTTGGTGGCAATGTCAACCGCTATTGGCAACGCTGTCAACATCCGTATTCGTGGTGGTTGGATTAGTAATTCTGCCCTTTATATGATATTGGTGGGTCGTCCCGGAATGGGTAAAACTCCACCATTGGATTTTGCTTTCCGCCCTATCCGCAAGCATGATGCACAAGCTGTCAAACAATTCAAGTTGGAGATGGAGCAATATAACAATCTGATAGAAAGCAATAAAGGTAAGAAAGAAAATACTACTCCTTTGCCCAACAAACCTATTTTACGGAGGGCTATTATATCAGACTTTACTCCAGAAGCGTTAATGCGTGCACTTGATGACAACCAACGAGGTATTGTAGTATATGTGGATGAGATTATGGGTATGTTTAATGCCGTAAACCAATATAGCAGAGGACAACTTATCGAGCAGCTATTAACTGCATTTAGCGGTAAGCCTTTGGATATTTCAAGGTGCAGTATGCCAGTACCGATTCATATAGAATATCCCTTTATAAACATTGTGGGTACGATGCAAACAACACGTATACACGAACTGATAGAGAAAGGTTATAAAGAGAATGGTCTGCTTGACCGAATTATTTTTGTTTATCCATCGTCCAAAGAAATTGCTGATTGGCAATTGGATGAAGATTCGTCCTTTGCAACTTTTGAGAAATACTCGGCTATGTGGGAATCAATAATTGACAAGGTGGTTAGCTTGCCTTTTGCAGAGAACGAGAGTGGTGGAAATACACAAAATATTTTGGATTTTTCTTCGGAAGCCAAAGCCTATTTTACTAATTGGCGTAATAATGCAATTCGAGCTGTCAATCAAATTCAAGATGACGGACTGGTGGATAGCAGAGTAATTAAGGCTCCCATGATAACGGCTCGTTTAGCATTGATCTTGCAAATCCTTCGTTGGGCTTGTGGAGAGGTTCATAAGGATTTTGTGGATATAGATTCAACAAAATCGGCTATTGCTTTAAGTGAATATTTTGAGAGTTGTTATGCAGATATTCAGAAGTATATGTTAAACGAGAGCATTGAGCCTCAAAAGAAAGAATTGCTCGACTGCCTTTCCGTGACTTTTACAACTTCCGATGCCATTCAAGCTGGGAAAGAGGTCGGATTGTCAGAACGATCAGTAATGTATTCTTTGGTCAATCTTGCCACAAATAAGATTATCAAGAAAGTAAAACGAGGAGAATATGAGAAACTGCAATAGATAACCTCATTTGCACGTCGCAGTTGTTGCAGTTTGCACTTTGTTTTCATATAGGATTTCTGCAAAACTGCAATAAGTGCAAACTGCACGAACTGCAATAATAAAACGATGAAATATGACCAAATATAGATTTTCTCTTCAAAAATATAAACGTGGTTCAAAGCTATCATGCCCGAAATGTGGAAAGAAGCAATGTTTTGTCAAGTACATAGATAGTCAAGGAGAAATAACCTTTCCTGATTATGTGGGTAGATGCGATCATGAACAATCTTGCCAATATCATTATACTCCGTCAGATTATTTCCATGACAACCCAATGGTGCTGGATTACAATAAGGATAATTTTGTTGAAGCTGATAGGCCTAAGTCATACCTGCTACCTCCTTCTTTTGTTGACAGTGAGCTAATGGAACGTACTCTTACCAACTATGATATGAATCCATTGTACATTTATCTTTCTGGAGTATTGAGCAAAGACGAGACTTCTCGGATATTCCAACTGTATCATGTTGGCACATCAAAGAAGTGGGGCGGTTCTACTGTCTATTGGCAAATTGATTGGAAGGGTAATGTGCGAACAGGGAAGATTATGTTGTATGATTCCACAACGGGACATCGGGTAAAAGAGCCAAGAAGTTATGTGAGTTGGGTACATACAGAACTGAAGCTTCAAGACTATAATTTGAAGCAATGTTTGTTTGGCGAACATCTGCTGTCTGAGAAACCGACCAAACCAGTAGCCATTGTTGAAAGCGAAAAATCCGCTTTGATTGCTACCCATTATATGCCGGAATTTATATGGCTGGCTACAGGTGGAATGCACGGATGCTTCAAGTCTGATGTGGTGAATGTTTTGATAGGTCGGTCAGTTATGCTATGTCCGGATTTAGGTGCAAAAGAAGTTTGGCAAGCCAAAATGCCTTTGCTCACTTCCGTATGTTCCAAAGTTGTATTGAGTGATAGCTTGGAACAATGCGCCACTGACGAACAGCGAAAGTACGGATTGGATATTGCGGATTTCTTATTAATGACTGATACTCCACAAATGATTCTTGATAAAATGATACAGCGCAATCCGGCTTTGCAGACGCTCATTGATGAATTGAAACTGGAGTTAGTGGATGTAGAACAGATGTGATAAAAAATGAATAGGACAGCTCGCTGTCTTTGGAAAAGGGTTTGTAAAATCCCGTAGCTTATTAGGGCATTTTCACCGCTTTCACTCTCCGAGTGGCAGTAAAAAAGCCCATAAGCGGAGGGATTCCCTCTTGACCCCTGGCTGCCTATGGCACAAAAGGCGGGATTTTACAACCAAAGAATCAATGTACGACAATAAAGAAAATGAGATATGAGTAATACGCAATACGCAGTCTGCCACCTGCAACGTGGCAGTGGTAATGATTCCGGTATGTCATGCCATATAGAAAGGAAGGATGCCAAGGGGGAAAAATATGTACCCGTCAATGCCGATGCAAACAGGACACACCTCAATCGGGAACTGGTTACATTTCCTGTCGGAGTGAAGAACAGGACGGATGCCGTACAACATCGGATAGACCATGCCGTACTACATCGCAAGGTCGGCAAGAATCAGACAAAAGCCATCCGCATCATCCTAACTGGGACACATGAACAGATGATGAAGATTGCCAAAGAAGGCAAGTTGAATAATTGGATAGATGCCAATCTGAAATGGCTTAAAGATACTTTCGGAAGTAAAAATCTTGTTTCCTGCGTATTGCACATGGACGAGAAAACTCCGCACCTGCACGCCACAATCGTACCTATTGTAACAACAGAACGGCTTCGCAAGAAGCGTGAGGGTGAGAAGAAGTATGCAACGAAGTCCGGGGCACGCCTATCGGCAGATGATGTGATGCGACGTAGCAAGCTGCACGAATACCAGAACAGTTATGCAGCAGCCATGAAACCATTCGGATTGCAGCGTGGCATTGTAGGGTCTACAGCAAAACATTTGGCAAACTCGGAATACTATAAGCAGCAGATAAATCGGTATGAGGAAGACATCGCTAAATTGCAAGCAGACATTGAAAAAGCACAAGATGGAAAAAACACAATTCTTTCGTGGTTCGGCAAGGGGGATTTGGCTAAAGCGAAAAAAGAACTTGCGAATAGGGATGAGCAGATTGTCAAACTCAAAAATCAGATTAAAAACCTCATAGCTGAAAAGTCTCAACTGAAAGAAAAGCACAGGGGAGAGATTGAACAATTAAGGAACGGCTATCAAAAAGAGATAGACAAGGTTATATGTATGGCAGAAAAAGCCGACCGACAATCCAAAGAAAAGGAATCTGTTATAGATAAGTTGAATTTACGCATTGCCCAGCTCGACCGTAAGGCTAATCCTCAGCGTTACAGTCTGTCATCTGGAGCGGAACTTGTCCACCATTTCATCCCTAATTATAATAATCCAAGTCTGCATATTTGGACACAGGTAGGTAATGAGAAATACGATACTATAAAATATGTTGATTGGTTCAATCCAATATGGGAAAGTTTCACCAAAGACGAAGCTACCATCTATGAATTGATAAATGATGTGTTTGAGCCTCAGGAACAAGTCAATGAAGCACAAGCCAACCTGCTTGGAGTGGCTTTTGAACTAGCCATCGGTGGTCAGGCACAAGTCCATGTCGGAACAGGCAGCGGAGTTTCATCTTCTGAACTCCCTTGGGGAGAACAGAAGACGAAAAATTCACAGCGACGCAGATAAATTGCTTTTACCAAGTTATAATCTTATCCACAATCTCCTGTTGCTCGGCACTACTACGCCTCAAATAAATACGAGTGGTCTCAATGCTCTCATGCCCCATCAGGTCAGCAAGCAAAGAAATATCGTTGAATTTTTCTAAGAAATTCTTGGCAAAGCGGTGACGGAACGAATGAGGGTAAACCACCTTCTCATTCAATCCGTATTTGGTTGCATAGTTCTTCAACTGTTGTGCAATCCCTCTGGTAGTGATACGTTCACCAAAGCGATTAAGAAAAAGATAACCTGTAGTACGATTGACTTTGTCAAGCCATTCTGTGGCTTCTTTACGTAAAGACTTCGGAATGTAGATACGTCGAATTTTTCCACCTTTAGTGTAGATGTCAAAATAACCTATTTGCACGTGTTCCACCTTCATTTGTATTAGTTCGCTAACTCTTGCACCTGTGGCAGCGAGGAAACGAACAACGAAATACCATTCTTGATTCTCTTCCTTTTTTAACTTGTTTTTCAAAAAGGTATAATCGGCATTGCTGATGACATTTTCCAAATAACTACGCTGTTGTACTTTAACGGATTTTAATCTCAGACGAGATTTCCCCATGCAATCAAGATATTTGTTCATTGCCTGAATACGCAGATTCACGGTCTTAGGCTTGAATTTCTCAATGAGATAGGTTTTGTAAACAAGCAGGTTGCGCTTGTTCAATTCCTTATGTCGGGAATAATACTCTTTTACGGCATATAGATAAGCCGCAATCGTGTTCTCCGCCATATTTCCTTGACGAAGATACATTTCAAAATTTCCAATGTTCATGTCTGATACATTATTAGTTAAACAATTCACTATCATTAATAATGTATGGTATTTACAAATTCATTGAGTTCCTATTATGAGAAGTTTCTCGCTACCGGGGAGGTGAAGTGCATTGACGAGGAGATTCCGTTTGAGATTCCAAAGGGATGGGAATGGACACGCATTGGTAATATTTTCAATCATACAAGTGGAAAACAGCAAAGTAGTAGCAACAAGAATGGCGGAACGCCGCAGAAATTTATTACTACATCCAATCTCTATTGGGGATATTTCGTCCTTGATAATGTAAAAATTATGAATTTTACAGAGGAAGAGATTAATAACTGTTCTGCTACAAAAGGCGATTTGCTTGTTTGTGAAGGTGGTGCGGGTTACGGTCGTTCTGCAATTTGGAACTATGATTATGATATTTGTCTTCAAAATCATGTTCACAGATTACGCCCATGTATAAATGGTATTTGTGAATATGTGTATCACTTTATCTACCTATTAAAAGAAAGTAATAACTTATCCTCTGTAGGAACTGCAATGCCTGGACTTTCAACGAACCGTTTAAAAGGGTTGTTATTACCATTTCCCCCTCTTCCTGAGCAAAATAAAATTGTTACTAAGTTAGGAGAACTCTTACCACAAGTAGAAAAATATAGTAAAGTTCAGAACTGTTTGGATGAGCTGAATGTAACAATAAATGATAAGTTAAAGAAGTCTATTCTTCAAGAGGCAATTCAAGGAAAACTTGTACCGCAGATTGCAGAGGAAGGCACAGCCCAAGAGTTACTTGAACAAATAAAATTGGAAAAGCAGAAGCTCGTCAAAGATGGTAAGTTGAAGAAGTCTGCTTTGACTGATTCTATTATCTTCAAAGGTGACGATAACAAGTATTATGAGAGGATAAATGCGCAAACCGTTGAAATTGAGCTTCCTTTTGAATATCCTAACAATTGGTCTGTGCTACGTTTGAAAGATATATGCCAACTGATAGACGGTGAAAAAAGAAACGGAAAGGGCATCTGTCTGGATGCAAAATACCTACGTGGTAAATCATCTGCTACCATTGTAGAGAAAGGAAAATTTGTCTATGCCGGAGATAACATCATTCTTGTAGATGGTGAAAATTCAGGTGAAGTTTTCACTGTTCTGCAAGATGGGTATATGGGGAGTACATTCAAACAGTTATGGCTCTCTTCGACTATGTGGAAACCATATATTTTGGCTTTCATTCTGTTCTATAAAGAGGATTTGAGAAATTCAAAAAGAGGTGCGGCTATTCCGCACCTCAATAAAGAGTTATTCTACAATCTGCCTATTGGTATTCCACCTTATCAAGAACAGCAGCGTATTGCAAAACGGATAAATGAACTATCGCAGTTGCTCAAATAGTTTTTCTATTTGAGCAACAATGCGTTGTTGTTCTTTAATCGGAGGTAATGGTATTAATATTTCTTTTACTTTTGCTATACTTACACCACCTATAATGCCCGTTTTATTTAGGTTAAATAGTTCAAAGAACGATGGTGACTGTAGATAATAGTACATGTATTTCCCGATTCCAACAAATGGTGAGAAACAACATAACTTATTCCCAAAACATACATCTTGATTCAGTATTGCAATTTTTCTTCCGGCACTTCCACCTTCAATACACATCAATATTGAGTTATTGGGAGCAAGTCTAAAATCAGGTTCATATTGTTTTGGAATCGCAATGCCATTATCGTAAATAATCCGATTATTAAAATCAACATCCTTAGTTCCAATATAATAACGTCCTATAACATCTGTAAATTTTGATTTCTTTTCAGTTTCACTAATACTGTTGCCAGTGTAAATGTTTGCAATATGAGAAAGTCTTGTCCATACCCAATTCTTGGGAGTTTCAAAAGGTATCTGTTCTGTTATATCTAAGCACTTTTTACCTACCTGCTCATAATACTTGTTATCGTCACCACGAAAGATAACAGAATCAGTCAAAGCAGACTTCTTCAACTTGCCTTCTTTAATGAGTTGCTGCTTTTCCAATTTTATCTGTTCAAGTAACTCTTCGCCAGTTCCTTCTTCTGCTATTTGTTGTACAAGCCGACCTTGAACAGCTTCTTGTAGGATGGATTTTTTGAGATTTCCTAGAAGCTCTACATTTAATTTATCTAATGCCTCTTGAGATTTTGCATATCGATCGATAAAAGGTAATATTTCTTGAAGTTTTTTATCTATTTCATATTGCTCGTTAGTAGGTGGAAGTGGAATTAGAAGATTTAATATATGCTCACGGCTAATTCCAGGGATAACACCTTGTGCATTAGAAATTATCGTTTGCAAATTAGCTTCAACTACAGATTTAACATATGATAGACTTATCGCATTAGAGAAATTTCTAATAATTTGAATTTGTCTAGCAATATGTATTTTATCTACATTACAGATGCACATTTTCCCAACTCCTGAACCTTTACAAACAATAAGTAAATCTCCTAATTTTCCTATTACCGTAGGAGTTTCAGTCCAACGATTTATTGCCAAATTCCCATTCACAATATTACTTGCTCCTGTAATATAGGGAATTCCTTGATTACTCGAATTATACTTTTCAGGAATAAAGTCTTGCCCTGATAGCAGTTCTATAACATTTGACAGTTTACTCCATTCCCATCCCTTTGGAATCTCAAACGGAATCTCCTCGTCAATGCACTTCACCTCCCCGGTAGCGAGAAACTTCTCATAATAGGAATTGTCCTCACCACGGTAAATGATAGATTCGTTTTTATCTTTTTTAATTTTCTTTTCCTTGACCAGTCTAGCTTTTTCGGCTCTGATACGTTCAAGAAGTACAGATGCCGGTTCGTCATTAGGATCTTGCGGTACAAGTTTGCCCTGTATCGCCCACTGGAGTATGCTGTTTTTTAATTGCTTTCCGTTCATTTTTAATCCTCTGCTTGTACTCTATATGAGAAATACTTTGAGTCTATTTTTACTCCATTTTTAAGTTTGGAATCCATCTCCTTATTCATTGTTGGGAGGAAAGAAAAATAATTCTGAATAGCAGACATAATACCTGCATTGCAACTCTTGTTTTTTACCCAATTTTGAGGAATGAAACTTTTATTATTCTGCTCGCAATTGTTTTTTTCTGCCGAAATAGCACTGTTTAAACAGTTTGCCGCAATATTAATTATGCTGTCAACAAGATTGTTTTCAGAAGCAACTTTTAAGCACTCACTCGGTGATGGTACATTTGTTTGATTGTTACATTTAGCAAAAACCATTGATATGGCAAAAAGAAGATGGTATGGAGCATAAGCCTTCATTGTTAGTAGTTCCTCTTCCAGTCCTAATGGGTTTTCCTGAGTCCATGCATCCATTATTTTTCTCATCCAAAACGATAGAGCATAAGCATCTTCAGGCAAATAGTCGTTCTTGAACAATGTATTGAAATACTTGTCAAAAATCTTAGTTTCACCATAAGATAAATTAGGTCTTTGCATGTACCAAGCTGTAAGATTCTTTCCTAAATATGATAACTCTATGCAGTACTGTTTGTCCTTGTCGGCTGGAATAATTTCACCTCTTTTGGTTGCAAAGAATCCATTAGAATATTTTGCTTCGTATGCCTTTTTGAGTTTTAATATCTGCTTACTGTTACTGCGTAAATCTCTTGCCTTTACAGCACTTTGCGTGTTTGTGTTAATGCTAATAGAATCAGCCCTGTCTCTTTGTGGAATTTCATAAAATCTGAATAGAACATAAGCATCATCACGCTTTCGTACATTCTCACTACAACTTAAAATAGTATTCAATGATTGACATCCATTTACAACATTCAATCCATAAAGTTTAAACTCACCATTGCCACATTCTTCAATTTTGTTACAAATGGCAGTGATTCCATTATGAAAAAAGAAGAAGTCACCACATTTATTCGGATCGTTTATGGTTTTCTTGATCTTTTTATTTACAGTATTGTTAATGCCTAAACTCTGTCGTACATTTTTCTGGAACAAAGACCCATCTTTAATGCCAGGGAGTTTTATACATTCTTTCAGAGGCATGGCTGCAACTATTACGCTTGTCGCCCCTAATTCTGTCGTCATATATTTACCAACTTCAAGCTTGATAGTATGGTTTAAAGTTGGATTCGTTTGTTCAATAACACAACTATAAGCATCTTCCAAACCTTGTTTATCAACTACGGAGAATTGTGTACTATAATTCAATTCAGCATCATCTTCCTCTGATAATTTGGTTTGGAATGAATGTATATCATCCATAGCCGCATCCGTAAAGATAGATGTTGTTATTAATTCAAAACATACGCAGTAAGAGTCATCTTCTAATGCTGTTGCTATTTCTGATATTTTAGTCTTTAATTTAGAATTAGCATTTTCCTGTAATTGAGCTAAGTTACTAAACTGGCTCCAAGCAGATATAACTTCTCTCACAGGAGTTGCATCAACAGATTCACCAAGGTAGTATTTCCCTTGTACAATATATATTTTTTGCTCGTCTTCATCAATATATACGGCATCAATTTGTTTATCATTGGCTCCGTCTGTGATGGCATCTTTAGCTTGTCTTTGATCCAGAAGATGTATATTCCGCATATACCACGCAACGAAACGTTGACCATCATTTGGAAAATTATTTTTATAATAATCTTGCGTAATTTCGTTTTTTATGATTTCAAGTACATTCGCCATAATTATATTCATTTATTCGTAATCTTCGCCTTGTATTCCTAACTCACCTTTGCTCATGGCATTGGCAATATCTATTTTCAGTTCTTCGTCATAATCTTTACTGGTTAAAAAGCTATTGACGATGCGTAGCAGCAAATCTTGGTCGATGTTCGATGCTGCCACGTGATAAATGATAGATTCCAATGTACGCATACAGATACAAGCGTGCCAATAGTAATTATTTTTGTGTAAGAAGTACGCACCCAAAGTCAGTGCAATACGCTTGTTCCCATCATTGAAGAAGTGCCCGGAACAAAATCTATACATCAAATAGGTCAGTTTGTCGGCAAAGGTAGGATAGTATAAATCATTTTGCACAAAATCCAATGTAGCACGAATACCGCCTTCATCACGCACTCCTTCAAAGCCACCATCACTGGCATCAATCATTTTGCTATAGATGTTTAGGGCTTCATCGTAATCTATGTAAATAATTTCCTTACTCATCCTCTGCCTGTTTTAAGCGTTTCAGTACATCTTTATTGTCCGCTAAAATACGGTCAAAATCAATAGACTGGTCACCGATGAATCGTTCAAACTCTTCAGGAG
>OHLH01000513.1_pt1 | contig 25902 bp, 28 predicted proteins | sample 1569061 | NCBI WGS metagenome assembly OHLH01 (sample SAMEA3879603, study PRJEB24766) | human gut metagenome | biome: human-associated habitat; feature: feces | place: USA | collected 1985/1987
GCTTTTTACATTGCTCTTTGGAATGCTTGTACTTCCATTGGCAAATGCACAAACTTCGTCCATGAAGATTGAAACGTACAAGATTGATAATGTCAACACAAGAGGATTAAACCCGAATACAAAAGGGGATGAAGAATTTGACCTTGGTAATGGACCTGGATGGGGAAGTGCAATGATTATGATGGGTGAAGTTTATCCTCATGAATCACTTCAATATAAAGTGCAAACTTGGTATAACCCAAGTGAAGGTTATTGGGATGAATATGGTATTGAACCAAATTATGAAGATTATAAGAAAACAATTAATATGCTTATTTATGGTGATTGGCAGAATCCCGAAGATGGAACTTGGCATCATACATACCTGACAGCAGAGGACTTCAAATTCATGCGTGACAGCCTTCCAAACTTGTATGAAGTTAGAATGTGTGGTGATATTGAAATTCGTGGTTATAAGGGCGAAAATGGTACTCTAAACGGCTATCATGAATATCCTGATGGTGAGCTGCCACCTTATGCCTTTGATAAAAGTTATAACAACAAGAAATTAAACAAGAAACCTCAATATAAGACAATCATCTTACCGAAGAATATAACTTCAATTGGTGAGTATGCTCTTGCGAACATCATTGACCTTTACTTGGATTCAGAAGAACAATGGGATGATTCGTCTCACAATGGTAGTGGAAATCCTGACAAGCCAAACGCAAAACGTTTTTGGAACGACTTATTCGATGGTTATATCTACCTCTCCAACTTGAAGAACCTTAAAACGATTAAGGATAATGCGTTTGCTAATACCATATCAACAAGAATTTATCTTCCTGAAAATCTTGAATCTATTGGTGAGAATGCTTTCAATTCTGACATCATCAAGGACAGAGCAATAAATACCAATCTTGACAGCATCATTGTAACCTCTGCAACGCAACCAAAGATTGCGGAAAATTCATTTGGCATGAAGTTTAAGGATGCAAAGATTGTCGCACCAAGCAAGAAATATTATTTGAATTATAAGTATGACAAACAGTGGGGCTTATCCAAAAACTTGACATACTTTGGCTATGTGTCACCCAATCCCATTGATATTCGTTTGGATAAAGGAAAGTTAATCATTAATATAAAGGATGATGCAACAGAAACGGGAGTTGTTTCATGCTTCCAAGACGGAAGAAAGGTCAGTGACATAGAACTGAATACGGGAAACAACATTGTGAACCTGAATCCCAAGATGGAATATAAGATTTCAGTGGAAGTGGAAGAGTTTAATTTAAAACCATACAAAGTAAATACTAAAAGATAGAATATTATTATGAAGAAGATACTTTTACTGACTACATTGTTTGCAACGCTTTTTACGGCTTGTAGCGAAGAGGAAAATACACCTGAAATACCTGAATACATTATACCTGAAAATGATATAAATTCAGTGAAAGAACGCATTAGCTTGGAAGATAATCAGGAGTTGGTTACTTATAGCATAATAAGTAAGGATAGCATTTGGGGGTTATCAAAAGATATAACTATAAATTAGTATGAACTTTATAGAAGAAATATGTGGGATTTCCACTAATAATAAACAACCGTTGGTTTTACTTGACGAAATGACAGTTAAGAATCTATGGAACTATTTACAACATGGATTTGTGCTGATAGGAATTCGTGAAAGTAATTGTATGCAGAAGGAGTTAATAAAAAAACTTCAAGCGGATATTGTAAAAAATGATTTTCGCTATTGCCCAATATTCGGATGTTGCGTGAATGGTAATGGAGGCGTGTCTTATTTGTCTGCCTTTGTTGTCGCTAATTTAAACAAGGCTAAAGAACCATGTGATTTTACAGCTTTAAGATTGTTTGCCGATGAAATTTCGGTTAAATATAGGCAAGTATCTATCTGTGAAAATTCTTCATGTACTTCCATAATTTCTTTGATTGATGCTTTCTTTGAAGATTGGCTAAAAGGGAATGGTTTATCTTGCTTATATAAAGGTTGTTATCTCAATCCTTCACCGATGTCTTATTCTGAACGGTACATACGTGATATGAAAAAGAACGAGATATTTATTAATATATGACAATGAGTAAAATTGACTTATTCAAAGTTATATATACTGATTCTTTAAATATTAAGAGGTATAGCGATACTTCATTTTATTCATCATTTTTAAAAGAGTAGTCTATTGGGATTACTCTTTTTTTGTATTTTAGTGGCAAATTATAAAAACGAGGAAACAATGGATATAGATGCAAGGGATATTGTTAAGATAACAGACAATATCAAAGAGAATTATGACAGAAGTATCTCGAATGCTCAAAAAATTAATTTAGATGAAATTCTTGTTAAATATTACGATTGGTGGCGTTGCAGACAATTTTTAAGGAATATATTGTACTTTGAGACGACTCCGCAATTATATAGTTATCTTATTGGATATGCTACTTATGGGGAACAAGAATTATATCAGTTTCCTTGCATGAAATATCTATTACGGATTATAAATGACTTATTAATCCAATTTGAACAATTAGAGGAGAACGGGTATTTGGCTTTTATTTATGAATGTAAAGAATACTCTTTGAAAATTACAACTTGGCGTTTCTTATTTGTTAAAGACACATTAGAAGATTTTTTGGAAAATCCCAATAAATTAGAATATATTTCTGAGAAATATGAAGAAACGGCTTACGATGAATATGTGGAATATCTATATCAAAAAAAAGAAACTCCCAACGAACAAGTAGATGCAGAAGCAATGTTATCATCTAACAGTAAACAAGTAAATGGCACTTCTAATAAGAATAGAACCGCTGTGTTGTATTATATGTTACGTAGTAAACTTGACTTAGAAACAATTATAAAGATTGCAAATTATGTAACAAATAAAGACTATGACATAACCAATAAAGCGAATAATTCTGCTTATAAATACATTCATAAGCCTGAATTATTTAGAGAAAAAAATGAAAATATTTCATACATAGTACAAGCATTAAAAAAGTACGGTTTTGAAGTACCAAAAGAATTGGAGTAAACTTATATAAAAAAATAGAATTGCTTATTGGATTTTTGGTTTGGATTTTGGATTGGATAACAAGTGTTGGATTTTAGTTGCCAAATTCCATTTCTTCTTTTTACATTTGCATCATTAATCAGAAAGGAATGAGCACTCTTTCTGATTGATGAGTACCTTTCCTAAGGGTGATTATGGAACGTTTAGGATGCCTACTGCTCAAAAGGTAGTTCCATTAAATAAAAAAGATTTAAATACTTGATAATATATTGTTTGTAGATAAAGGCAGCAAACAATTATATAGTAACAGCCAATGTCAATAAATGATTTTGGAAGTAGAAACTATGCCTTCTAATATTTAAAAAAGAAGAAAATGGAAAAAAATAATATTGAAACAAGAGTTCAGACATATTTAACTGCAAATGAAGCTATGGAAAAAGCCTTGAAACTTCCACCAACAAAGGCATTATATAAGACATTTTGGTACGAAAATGAACTATGTATATTCTTTGCAGAATCCAATGTTGGTAAGAGTTTATATGCCATGCAAATGGCTGAGGATATAGCACAAGAACGTAAAGTAATGTATTTAGATTATGAATTGTCTTTGAGCCAATTTCGTTCACGTTATACGAATGATAAAACGGGAGTACCTTATAAATTCTCTGACAATCTTTATCGCCCAAGTTTAAGAATTGAACAAGTCTGTACGGATAATGAAGTAGAGGCGTATTTATTTCAAAAGATAGAAGAAGGGGTGAAAATGGGAGTAAAAACATATATTGTGGATAACATTACCTATTTGTGTGGAAAACTTGACCAAGGTATGGAAGCCACTCGAATTATGAAACGGCTATCAGCGATGAAGCATACATACGGACTGAGTTTACTTGTAATTGCCCATACCAAGAAGCGAAACTCAAAGAAGGAAATTGTGGCTGATGATTTGGCAGGGAGTAAAAGGTTGATGAACTTCTGCGATAGTAGTTTTGCGATGGGACGTTCTCAAATGGATGAAAAGACGATTTACTTGAAACAGATAAAAGTGAGACAAGGCGAAAATCAACATGGACGAGATAATGTAATCTTATATAGAATAGTCAAGGAAGATAATTTTCCGCAATTTGTGGAAGAGGGTTGTTCGGCAGAAGAAAAGTTATTGAAACCGTCCAAGTCTGAGGATAAAAATATACTAAAGGCAAAAGTAAAGATACTCCATGAAGAAGGTTTGAGCAATAGGGCGATTGCCAAAGAGTTGGGTGTGGCAGAAGGTACGGTTAGAAATTGGCTTAAAGAATTGAAAGAGGTTGCCAATGTTTCCACAGAATTATCCCCGATAATACAAGAAGAATCGGAAGCCGAATATGTAGAGTATGAAGAAGTGGCATAAGGGTGCGTAAAATGAATGCGCAAAAAGTGCGTAATTGCGACTGCGTAAATAAAGTGCGTAATATGTTTGCTCAAAAGTTTATTCACGCTTATCTTTGTAGCGTCTCCCTTGATGTTTTGTTATGGAATGCTAGAGGGGGAGATTGTTTGATTAAAATAATATAAATCGTATGTTTATGGCTGATTGTCGATATTGTGGTCTATTTTACGTATTCGGGCATGAAATGGCGTTTTGCAGCGTTTCAGTGCCAAATAGGTTTTCCAAAAACTACATCTTCTTATGTAATTAGCTGATATTCATACTTCAAATTCTTCTTTAACAAGGTGGCATAGCTCCGGGTCATTCTTAATCCGGGTTATCTCGTCCTCGACAATCTGCCGGACTTCCTGACGGATGCGGTCATAGTTGGCTTGTATCTCCTCCTGCATCCGGTCGTTGCCGTCCTTGTCGGTGAAGTCGATAATCTGCGGCAACTTCACGTAACGGGCGGTTTCCCGCTTCACCTTTTCATTGTCCACCACGATTTCACAGTGGAAAATCTTCTGTTCTATCCGTTCATCGAAGTTGTCCGCCACAGCACCCACGAACATACCTTGCGTGAGGTTGGATATTTTGCTGGCGGGTATCAGGCTGTCCATTTGGGTGCTTATCGAGGTGGATTTCTCCCGCTGGTTGATTGTCATGCTCTGCCGTTTCTGCAACACCTTTCCGAAACGCTCGGAAAGGATTTTCGCCGTTTCACCGACTACTTGACCGCTGAACACGTTACCCACAGTATTTTGGATAACCCGGCTTTCCTTGTCCCCGTAATCACGGGTAAGCTGGCTGTAATCCTGAAAGCCTAACAGAACCGCAACCTTGTTGCTTCGGGCGGTGGCAATCAAATTATCCAACCCCCGAAAATATATAGTTGGTAATTCATCTATTATCACCGAACTTTTAAGCTGACCTTTCTTGTTTATCAGCTTCACGATACGGGAATTATATAATCCCAGTGCTGCCGAGTAGATATTTTGGCGGTCAGGATTGTTGCCGACAACCAGTATTTTAGGCTCTTTCGGGTTGTTGATGTCAAGTGAAAAATCATCGCCCGTCATTACCCAGTAAAGGGCGGGTGAAATCATCCTTGAAAGCGGGATTTTCGCACTGGCTATCTGCCCCTGCAACTGTTCAACTGCCGAACTTTCCCAAGCGTCCACGAACGGGGAAAGGTAATTTTCCAGTTCGGGATAACTGCGCAAAATCGTGAATACATCAGCGTATTTCTTGTTCAACAGTTCTATGGCATGGGGAAACGTGCAATACCTGCCGCCTTGATAGATGCGCAAATACCAAATAATGGCTGCAAGCAGGATAATCGGGCTTTCCACGAAGAAGTCGCCCTGCTTGCTTATCCAGCTTCGATTGAGGTTAAGCATAATCGTGTAGCTGGCTTCATAAGCATCCGCAATGTCCGACATGAAGCTGGCGTTTATAGGGTTACATCGGTGGCTCTTGCGTGGGTCGTCAAAGTTGATAACGTAAAATTTCGGCTTGACCTTGTAGCCGTCCAAGTGGTTAAGCAAATGATTGTAAGCGATTTCCGAAAGGTCAGGAAACTTATAATCATACAGGTAGAGCGCAAAACCTTTCTCGATTTGCTGTTTTATGTAATTATTTACTACTGCGTATGACTTCCCGCTGCCCGGCGTTCCTAACACGATGCTCGCACGAAAAACGTTTACAACGTTAATATAGCCATTGTTCCACTTCTTCTTATAGTAGAACCGGGTAGGCAGATTTACAGAATACTCGTTCTCGATAAGCCTTGTTTCCTGCTGGAAACTTTCGTTCTCGGTATTAAAGACGTCATCCATTAGGTTGTTCTTCAACAGCCGAGACATCCACGTACCCGCCATGAGCATACAGATATAGCCCGCCGACAGCGTGGCGATATAAAACACAGTGTCCGCCGTATGTGGCAGCGGAAGTTCCAGCAGCCACCAGTTCAGGAAGAACAAAGTCACCCCTACTGCAAGGCTGCAATGTATCTTCGTCCACGTTATCTTTTCCTCTTTCACGCCCTTAGTGCCGATACACGACAGGGCGAGGAACACCACCGAAAAAAGTTTCGTCCAAAGGACGGACGAGAACAGCCCGGTGGTGCGCTGGAAGTTCCACAGTATCTTGTCTATCACTTCAAAGGTCACTCCCCACTCTTTCAGGGTGGAGTAACAGAACCAGTACACGTTTATTCCCACGAATAGAATACTGACAGCCCGCATAAAGTCCATGACCCTTGCAAGCCCTCTCAAATCATCTTCCTGTTGCATGATTGTAATGTTTTTTAAGTTAGTCGATGCGCCTTGTGCGCTTCTTTTTCTTCTTTCTCTTTTGGCGGGCGGTGTCCTGCGGCTCGTCACCGCCTGATGCACCGCCGCCCAGCAAACCGCCGAAAGCACCCAGCACGGAAGCCATGCCCGAAACGATGTCGGCTTTCGGCGTGAAGCCCGGCTGTTCCTGATGCGTGGGCTGGTCTTGCTGCGGTGCTGCCACTTCGGACTGGTGTATCTTTCCGGTTTCGCCCGAAAAACGTTCGTTGAACACGTTCGCCGAATACTCCTTGCCCAAGCGTGAACCGTTCAGCACCACCCGGCTGTCGTGGTCGATGAACGTAACGCCATAGATGCGCCCGTTGTCGTTCTGACGGAATACCACATCAATGCCCTGCTTCTTTAGCTGCCGTTCCAGTTCCTTGCGGCTGCGGGCGGTCTGCATGGCAGTGGCTAAAATCTTCCGGGTGCGCTCTTTCAGTTTCCCGTTCTTGATTGCTTCGCCCGATTTCTCCATTCTACGCCGCACCGCTTCATAACCTACCGACTTGCCGATGCGGGAAGCCTTTACCGGGTTGCCCACCTTTTCGCCCTTGTCGTTCATGGCGGAATAGACAATGCCCTGATAGGGCTTGCCGTTTATCTCGCCTTTGACTTCCTCGGCGCACACGTTGTAAGCGGCAAGCAAAGCCTTGTACTCCCCGAACGACTGGAAGCGGTAGCCATAGCAAGCCGCTTTCACGGTGTTGCCGATTTGGTGCTTCACGTCCCCGGCGGCATAGTCCACCTTTTTAAGTTCGGGGCGTTCGGCACGTTCCTTTCGTTCTGCCGGGTGCAGGTTGTATTTCTGCTCCAGTTCACGGGTGATTTGCTTGCTGCGCCGATGCTCGAACTTGTCATTCAGCGGCTTGCCGTTCTCGTCCACCCGCAACCCCACGATGTGGATATGGTGGCGGTCGATGTCGGTATGCTTGTACACCAGATAAGGCTGGTCGCCATAGCCCAACTTCCGCATATACTCTTTGGCGATGTCGGAAAGCTGCCGGTCGGTCAGCACGTCTTCCGGGTGCGGGTTTATGGAAATATGAAGTATCGGCTTCTTGGTGGATAGCTGGACGGGCATCTGCATTTCAAAGCTGCGCATACACTCGCCGATAGAGAAATTCCCGTCCTCGCCCAACAGCATCCGGTTGGAGAAAAGCACCTTTGCTTCCCCGCTGTCCACCTTGTTTTGGTTGTATGCCAGTGCGCCGAACATATTGCCGCCCGTGCTTATTTTGGCAACCATAGTTCCTTGCACTCGTTTGTCAGGTCGATAACCTGACGGTTCAACACAGCCAGTTCGGTGGTCGCTTTCTCCAGTTTATAGAGAAAAGCCAGTGCCTTTTTCTCCGAAAAGTTGCCGTGCAACGCCTTTACGACTTGGTTGTAATTGACCGCAACCGCCCGGAACTGGGCGTAAAATTCGGTCAGCCGGGCGCAATATTCTACTGCCGATTTGTCCACTTTCACCACCCGGAACGGCTCGCCGAACAGCCGGGCGGCGATGAAACGGGACTTGCTCGTGACGCCCGACTGCTCCCATTGCGAGAGGAAGCGGGCATTCTCCCGGTCGTTCAGGTAAAGGACATGGCGATGCTTCGCCGGGTCTGCGAGGGCGGGGCGACCGCCCTTGTTGGTTCTTCTTGTTTCCATGCTTCTTTGGATTAAAAAATTACGACTTCGGAGTGATTTTTACCCCCGACAGGGGCAAGGCGTTTTCAGGCACGGAAAACGGTTCTATGTGCCATAGAACACACCTTGCTATTTTCTGACGAAAATCGAAATCCGTCACGGACGGATTGGGGTTAGCGTGGAACGATAAGCCCTGCCGTTCACCAGCCCGGTTTTACACCTGCGCCCCCTGCGGTTCGTTACTCCGCTGCAAAGTAACGGTGATTTATAATGCTGTAAAATAGGCGGTTGGTGGACAAAACGGGACAGCGCAGGACAAATCGGGACAAGGTTTTCAGGGGACGTTTTTTCTCCCTTTTTTTGCATCGGATTTCAAGATTGAAAGCAAGATTGAAAGAAATATTCCAATCAGGAAAGAATGATTGAAAGCAGGATTTCAATAAAACGTGATTGCAGGATTTCAATATTTCAAGAAAGAATGAAAGCTGGAAAACAAGATTGAAATAAAACAGTCTTTCAATATTTCAAGATTGCAATATGGAAACAAAGAAAGCTATATGGCTGGATTGATTGAAAGCAATAAATAAATCTATCAACCAATAATGAACGGAAGCAATATGGAAAACGAGAAAACACCCCTTTATGTCGCCTTTTCCACCCAAAAGGGCGGGGTCGGCAAAACCACCTTTACCGTGCTGGCGGCGAGTTACCTCTACTACCTCAAAGGCTACGATGTGGCGGTGGTCGATTGCGACTACCCGCAACACTCCATTGCCGGGATGCGAAAGCGGGATGCCGAGCAGGTCGGGGCGGATGAAGATTACAAGCGCATGGCGTATGAACAGTTTACCCGGCTGGGGAAGAAAGCCTACCCGGTGCTGTGCAGTTCGCCCGAAAAGGCGATTGCAACGGCTGACGAACATATAGCCGCCGGACACGTGCCGGATATAGTGTTTTTCGACCTGCCCGGCACGGTGAACAGCGAGGGCGTGATAAACTCCCTTGCGGGCATGGACTACATTTTCACCCCCATTTCCGCCGACAAGGTGGTGCTGGAAAGCAGCCTGTCGTTCGCAATGGCTATCCAAAAGCTATTAGTGAAGAATGAAGCCTGCCGACTTGCCGGGCTGTACCTCTTTTGGAACATGGTGGACGGTAGGGAGAAAACAGACCTTTACACCGCCTACGACAAGACCATTAAGGAACTGGAACTGCCGCTGATGAAAACCTTTATCCCCGATACCAAACGCTACAAAAAGGAACTGGTGGCGGATAAAAAGGCGGTGTTCCGCTCCACGCTCTTTCCCGCCAGCCGCCCGCTGGTAAGGGGAAGCAACTTGGAAGAACTGATAACCGAAATAGTGTACTACATCAAATTACAATGATATGGCAAAGCAAAGCGGCGGGATGCCGAAGATAGACGAGGATTTCATGAAAGAGCTTATCTCGCAGGGTGTTCCCAGTAAAGAAGATAATAAACCGAATGATGCACCACATACCAATCTTGCATCACAAGTTACCCAAGAGGAACAGCAGACGGAAACGGTGCGGGTGGAGAAAACGACAAACCGCAAGCGCAAGGGCGGTTCGGGCGACTACCGGGAAACCTACTTTCAGAAAGTGGAACTGGCAGACCGACAGCCCTTGTACGTGAGCCGTACCACGCACGAAAAGCTGATGCGTATCGTGACAGTGATAGGCGGGCGCAAGGTGACGGTAAGCAGCTACGTGGAAAACATTCTGCTGCGCCACTTCGAGCAGTACCAAGACGAGATAAACACCCTGTACGAAAGCAACTTCCAAAAGCCTGTCTGACTATGGTAATCTATTGCATACTTACCGGGCTTTTGGTGTACTATATCGCCCTATGGCTGTGGTATCGCTACACGGACAGCCGGACATCACCGGGCAGAACGGATGATGCGCCACTCCCACGAAACGGGGTTTCGGGCTACACGCTGATAGGTGAAAGCCGATACAAGGGCGGACTAATCGGGACAGCGCAGGACAAATCGGGACACATCCCGCAAGCGGCTGAAAATGATACTATTTTTGCGCCGCAGGCTGACGGACAGCCGGAAGAAAACATTCCGGAAGCAGCAGCCGAAGCGGAAGAAACGCCCGGTTACGAGAATGACGAACCCGACTACGAGGACGAGGAAATAGCCGGGTACATGGACGGTGACGATGATACCGGACGGGCTACGGGCGTGAGCTTCGATGAACTGGGCGAAGCGGTACGCACGGCGAACGCCGACAACCCAACCGAAGCGGAGAAACGGCAAACCGCCGGGACACTGGCAAGCATTGAGGGGACGAACCTCTACGATGCGGTGGTGGAGAACATCAACGGCGGGCTGGCAAAGGTGGCGGAACTGCTGGGACGCAACGAAGCGGAACTAGCTACGGCTGCTGTCCCTGCCGGAACTGGCGATACAAGCGAGGAACACGAAGCGTTCGACATGAACGATTTCCTATAATATAATAATGTGTAACAATATGAAGCAACGTGATTACGGTTGATTGGCAACCTGAAAACCAAACAGACAAACGGGACTATCCCCGACCACTAAAATTTCAAATTATTCACCAGCCGGGAAAGGCGGACTATCCACCCGCCGCCCGGCATTAAAAACAAATCACAATGAGAAAGAAAATCTTTTTGTCGGCGGCTATCCTTGCCGCTGCGGTAAGTGCCTACGCACAGGGCAACGGGCAGGCGGGCATCACCGAAGCCACGAACCTAATCACAGGGTATTTCGACCCCGGAACAAAACTGGTGTACGCAATCGGGGCGGTCTGCGGCTTGATTGGCGGGGTAAAAGTATATAACAAGTTTTCAAGCGGCGACCCCGACACCTCAAAGACCGCCGCCAGTTGGTTCGGGGCGTGCATCTTCCTGATTGTCGCCGCCACTATCCTACGTTCGTTCTTCCTCTAAAAAGGCGGCAATGTCTGAATATCCGGTAAACAGGGGTATCGGGAAGCCGGTGGAGTTCAAGGGGCTGAAAAGCCAGTACCTCTTTATCTTTTGCGGCGGCTTGCTCGCTGTCTTCGTGGTGTTCATCGTCCTGTTCATGGCAGGCGTGAACCAGTGGCTATGTATCGGTTTCATCGTGTCGGCTTCGCTGCTGCTCGTGTGGCAGACGTTCCGGCTCAACGCACGGTACGGCACGCACGGGCTGATGAAAGCAGCCGCACGCAAAAGACACCCACGCTTCATTATCAGCCGAAAGGCGATACCCCGGCTGTTCAACTACAAAAGAAGAAAGGAAGAAAGAACATGAGGAATATGTTAAAGGCTACCACGCTGGAAAGGAAATTTCCCCTTTTGGCGGTGGAGAACGGCTGCATCATTTCAAAGGATGCGGACATAACGGTGGCTTTCAGGGTGGAACTGCCCGAACTGTTCACCGTCACCAGTGCCGAGTACGAAGCCATACATTCGGCGTGGTACAAGGCAATCAAGGTGCTGCCCGACTACTCCATAGTACACAAGCAGGACTTCTTCATCAAGGAGAACTACCAGCCCGACACCGAAAGGGACGAGCTTAGTTTTTTAAGCCGCTCCTTTGAACGGCACTTCAATGAACGCCCGTTCCTGAACCATTACTGCTACCTGTTCCTGACGAAAACGACAAGGGAGAGAAGCCGCCGACAGAGCGACTTCTCCACCCTCTGCCGGGGCAGGATTGTTCCGCAGGAGATAGCCGACAAGGAAGCGGCGGCAAAGTTCATCGAAGCGGTCGGGCAGTTTGAAAGGATTATGAACGACAGCGGGTTTGTCACCCTTACCCGGCTGGCGGCATCGGAAATCACCGGGCAGGACGGAAAGGCGGGCATCATCGAGAAATACTTCTCGCTCTCGCAGACAGATACCACCTGCCTGAAAGACATCGGGCTGTACCCGGAAGAAATGCGTGTCGGGGACGATATACTGTGCCTGCACACGCTTTCGGACGTGGAAGATTTGCCCGGAAAGGTCGGGACGGACTGCCGATTTGAGAAGCTGTCCACAGACAGAAGCGATTGCAGGTTAAGTTTTGCCGCCCCGGTGGGCGTACTGTTGTCGTGTAACCACGTCTATAACCAGTTCATCTTCATAGACGACCACGCCGAAAACCTGAAGAACTTCGAGCAGACCGCCCGGAATATGCAATCGCTCTCCCGCTACTCCCGTGCCAACCAAGTGAACAAGGAGTGGATAGACGAGTACCTGAACGAAGCGCATAGCAAGGGGCTTATCTCGGTGCGCTGCCACTGCAACGTCATGGCATGGAGCAATGACCGGGAAGAACTCAAACGCATACGCAACGATGTGGGAAGCCAGCTTGCACTAATGGAGTGCAAGCCACGCCACAACACCACCGACACGCCCACGCTCTTTTGGGCGGGCATACCCGGCAACGAAGCCGACTTCCCCGCAGAGGAAAGTTTCTACACGTTCTTGGGGCAGGCTCTCTGCCTGTTCGTGGAAGAAACGAACTACAAGAGTTCGCTTTCGCCGTTCGGCATCAAAATGGTGGACAGGGTAAGCGGTCGCCCGCTGCACATCGACATATCGGATTTGCCCATGAAGAAAGGCATCACGACCAACAGAAACAAGTTCATACTTGGGCCGAGCGGGTCGGGTAAGTCCTTCTTCACCAACCACATGGTGCGCCAGTGTTACGAGCAGGGTGCGCACGTGCTGCTGGTCGATACGGGTAACAGTTACTTGGGGCTGTCCCAGCTTATCCACAACCGCACGCACGGCGAGGACGGGATTTATTTCACCTACACCAACGAGAACCCGATAGCGTTCAACCCGTTCTATGTCGAGGACGGGGTATTTGACATCGAGAAAAAAGAGAGCATCAAGACCCTGATACTCACCCTGTGGAAGCGGGATGATGAAGCCCCCAAACGGTCGGAAGAAGTGGCGTTGTCAAACGCCGTGAGTGCCTATATCGAACTGATAGGCAAAGACCGTTCGGTAACGCCCTGCTTCAACACGTTCTACGAGTTTGTCCGGGATGATTACCGCCGACAGCTTGAACAGAAGAACGTCAGGGAAAAGGATTTTGACATTGACAATTTCCTGAACGTGCTTGAACCGTACTATCGTGGCGGTGAGTACGACTACCTGCTGAACTCCGACAAGGAGCTGGATTTGCTGCATAAACGCTTCATTGTCTTTGAATTGGACAACATCAAAGACCACAAGATTTTATTCCCGATAACGACTATCATCATCATGGAAGCCTTTATAAACAAAATGCGCAAGTTAAAGGGGATAAGGAAGTTAATACTAATTGAAGAAGCGTGGAAAGCGATTGCATCGGCGAACATGGCGGACTACATAAAATATTTGTACAAAACCGTCCGAAAGTATTTCGGGGAAGCGATTGTAGTCACGCAAGAGGTAGAGGATATTATTTCTTCCCCTATCGTGAAAGAAAGTATCATCAATAACTCGGACTGCAAAATATTGTTAGACCAGCGAAAATACCTGAACAAGTTCGACAGCATACAGAACCTCTTGGGACTGACCGACAAGGAGCGTTCGCAGATATTGTCTATCAACATGGCGAACCACCCCGGACGGAAGTACAAGGAAGTTTTCTTCTCGCTGGGCGGCACACAATCGGCGGTGTACGCCACGGAAGTTTCATTGGAAGAATATTACACGTTCACGACAGAGGAAAGCGAAAAAATGGAACTGTTCGCCCTCGCCGAGAAGCTGGGCGGCAACCTTGAACTGGCTATCAAGCGGCTTGCAGAAAGCAAAAGAAATCCCCAATCATCAACAACTTAAAAATTAGGAACATGAAATGGATTGACAATCTGATATACACGCTATTGTCCGCCTGCCTGCTGGCGGGCTGCGAGGACAGCGGAAGCAAGGAGCTGGAAAGGATGCAGGGCTATTGGGTACACGTCAGGGGACACCCGGCTTTCACACTCTCGGAAACGGGCGGCAGATACACCGTCACCCGGAAAGCGAATGTCAGGGGCAGAATACTGGAAACGGCTTACCCGGTAACAGAACGGAACGGCTGCCTGTTCATCGAAACGGGCTTCCGCATACAGTTCACCTATGACAAAAAGACCGACCGGATAACGCTCATGCCCGGCGGCGAATACAAACGAGTTACAAACCCTGAAAACAAAAGATAATGAAAAGAACAATTCTCCTTATGGCGGTGTGCCTTTGCTTCATCGGCAAGGCATCCGCACAGTGGGTGGTGTCAGACCCCGGCAACTTGGCGCAGGGCATCATCAACACCACCAAGCAGATAGTGCAGACTTCCACCACTGCCAAGAACACGCTGGACGGCTTCATGGAAGCGCAGAAGATTTTCCAGCAGGGTAAAAAATATTACGATGCGCTCAAAGCGGTACACGATGTTGTCAAGGGCGGCATCAAGGTGAAGAAGTCCATTGAGTTGGTGGCGGAAATATCCGAAATCTACGTGCGAAACTATCAGAACATGCTGGCAGACCCGAACTACACGCCGGATGAACTCACCGCCATTTCAGCCGGGTACGCAAAGCTGCTCTCCGAAAGTGCGGACGTGTTGCAGGACTTGAAGAATGTAGTGAACGTGACGGGCATGTCGCTGACGGATGCCGAAAGGCTGGCGGTAATCAACAACGCCTATAAAAGCCTGCTCAACTACCGCAACCTCGTGAACTACTACACCCGAAAGAACATATCCGTGTCCTACCTGCGGGCGAAGAAGAAGAACGACACCGACCGGGTGCTGGCTCTCTACGGCTCGGCGGATGAACGCTACTGGTAACATATAAATCGGTATGCCTATGTTATTAGCAGCGGTGGATTTTGACAACCTGCACCAAGTGTTGCGGGTGCTGTACGATGAAATGATGCCCTTGTGCAGCAACATGACGGGGGTAGCCAAAGGGATAGCCGGGCTGGGAGCTTTGTTCTATGTAGCCGCCAAAGTGTGGCAGTCGCTCGCACGTGCCGAACCCATAGACGTGTACCCGCTCCTGCGTCCCTTTGCGCTGGGGCTGTGCATCATGTTTTTTCCAACTTTCGTACTGGGGACTATCAACACGGTATTGTCGCCAGTGGTGAAAGGGTGCAACCAGCTTATGGAAACGCAGACTTTCGACATGAACGAGTACCGGGCGCAGAAAGACCGACTGGAATATGAAGCCCTGATGCGAAGCCCCGAAACGGCTTACCTCGCATCGGACGAGGAATTTGACCGACAACTGGAAGAACTGGGCTGGTCGCCCTCCGACATGGTGACTATGACGGGTATGTACATGGACAGGGCGGCTTACAATATCAAGAAGTCCGTCCGGGACTGGTTCAGGGAACTGCTGGAAATGCTCTTTCAGGCGGCGGGGCTGATTATAGACACGCTGCGCACGTTCTTCCTAATCGTGTTAAGCATACTGGGTCCGCTGGCGTTTGCGATTTCCGTCTATGACGGTTTCCAAAGCACGCTGACCCGGTGGATTTCACGCTATATCTCCATTTACCTGTGGCTGCCCGTGTCGGACTTGTTCAGCAGCGTGCTGGCACGCATACAAACCCTGATGCTCCAAAAAGACATCGAGCAGCTTTCAGACCCGGATTTCATCCCGGACGGGAGCAGCACCGTGTATATAATCTTTATGATTATCGGCATCGTGGGCTACTTCACCATTCCAACGGTGGCAAGCTGGATAGTGTCGGCTGGCGGTACGTCTGCCTATAACCGCAACGTGGCACGGGCTGGTTCAATCGCCGGGGCTGCGGTCGGTGCGGCAAGCGGGAAAGTAACCGGGAAACTACTCAAATAACCAACATCAATATTTAGTATATGGAATTTAAGTCATTAACGAACATCGAAACGAGTTTCCGGCAAATCCGGCTCTTTGCGCTGGTATTCATCTGCCTGTGCGCACTGGTGACGGGCTTTGCCGTGTGGAACTCGTACAGCTTCGCCGAAAAGCAGCGGCAGAAGATATACGTCCTCGACAACGGCAAAAGCCTGATGCTGGCACTCTCGCAGGACATGGCACAGAACAGACCCGTGGAAGCGAAGTCGCACGTGCGGCGTTTCCACGAACTTTTCTTCACCTTATCACCCGAAAAGGGGGCTATCGAAAGCAACATCAAACGCTCGTTGTTTCTCGCCGACAAGACCGCTTTCAACTATTACAAGGACTTGGCGGAAAAGGGCTACTACAACCGGGTGATTTCCGGAAACGTCACGCAGACGGTGGAGATTGACAGCGTGAAGTGCGACTTCGACCAGTACCCCTACAAGGTGAACACGTATGCCCGCCAGTTGATTGTCCGGGAAAGCAGCCTGACGGTGCGAAGCCTTGTCACCTCGTGCCGGTTGCTTAACGCAACACGGAGCGACAACAACCCGCACGGCTTCATCATCGAAGCGTTCACCATTACCGAGAACAAGGATTTGCAGACCATTAAAAGATAGCCTTATGGAAAGAAAACGAAATTACATCGAAAAGGTGCAGGACTGGGCAGACGACCGCCTGCGCCGAATGTGCGGACGGATTACGCCGGGCAAAAGGCTGGCGGTTATCCTCGTGATGTTCTTCTTTTTCGGCGGCTTGTCTATCTACATCACCGTTTCATCAATCTACAATATCGGGAAACGGGACGGGCAAAGGCTGCAAATAGAACACATCAGACAACTGCCGTTGCACGGCAATGACACAACCAAAAGTATCAACCCGTTAAACAGACCGCAATATGGAAGACGTACAGAAGAATGAGAACGGCACGACCGCACAGCAGGCGGACGGGAAGCCGAAAAAGGAAAATAAGCCCAAACGGGAACTTACCCCGCAGCAGGTGCAGCAGCGCAGGAAAATGATAGTCTTCCCGCTGATGTTCCTTGCCTTTGCAGGGTGCATGTACCTGATATTCGCACCCTCCGGCAAAGAGGACGTGAATGTGGAAAGCGTGGGCGGCTTCAATGCCGACATACCCCTGCCCGCAGAGGACGGGATTATAGCCGACAAGCAAAAGGCTTACGAGCAGGCGGTGACAAGCCGCAAACAGCAGGACAAGATACAATCCTTGCAGGACTTCGGTTTCACGCTGGATGATGATACGGAAGAACCACAAGAGGAAATCAACCTGCTGCCGGAAGAAGATCCGAAGCCACAAAGGGGCGGCGGTGCTTCTTCAAGGGCGGCTTACCGGGACATCAACCGCCAGTTAAGCACGTTCTACGAAACGCCCCCTGTGGACGAGGAAAAAGAGGAATTGAAACGGCAGGTGGCGGAACTGACCGACCGACTGAAACAGCAGCAGAACGCCACGCCTACGGCTGACGACCAAATGGCACTCTTGGAAAAGTCCTACGAGCTGGCGGCAAAGTATATGAACGGCGGGCAGGGACAAGTCGCACAAGTCCCGGTAACGGGCGGCATTGACCGCAAGCCTGATGCAGTGGCGGTGCAGGCAATCCGGGAAACGACCGTTTCGGGATTGCAGCAGCCCATGAGCGATGCCGACTTCATCCGGGCTTACAGCCAGCCACGAAACTACGGCTTCAACACGGCGGTAGGCACGGGGTACGCTATGGGAAAGAACACGGTAGCCGCCTGCATACACCAAGACCAAACGCTGGTGGACGGGCAGGCGGTGAAACTCCGGTTGCTCGAACCCATGCAGGCGGGAAATATCGTTGTGCCGAAGAATACCCTTGTGGCGGGGACGGCAAAGGTGCAGGGCGAACGGCTCGACATACTGGTGTCCTCGATTGAGTACGCTGGCAACATCATCCCGGTGGAACTCGCCGTGTTCGACACGGACGGGCAAAAGGGGCTTTCCGTCCCGTCCTCTATGGAGCAGGAAGCGTTCAACGAAGCTATGGCGAATATCGGAAGCGGGCTGGGTACAAGCATTTCCTTTGCCCAAAGTGCCGGGCAGCAGGTGGCTATGGACGTGACAAGGGGCTTGCTGCAAGGAACGTCCGGCTACCTCGCCAAGAAGTTCCGAACCGTGAAAGTGAAGCTGAAAGCAGGCTATAAAGTCATGCTGTATGCCAAACAACAATAACCATTTTATCAACGACCACTAAAATTTCAATTGACAATGAAACAGATTTTTGTAATGTTCGCCCTCTTGCTGGGCGTGTGTGCGGCAAACGCACAAACCGCTGACACCGTGAAGTATGCGGCTGGCAACGACTTGTACCGGGGGATTACCCGGAAACTCCCGTACCGCCAAATGGTTACGCCCTACGGCGTGGAAGTGACCTTTGCCAAGACGGTGCATATCATCTTCCCCGCCGCCGTCCGCTATGTCGATTTGGGAAGCAACCACATCATAGCGGGCAAGGCGGACGGTGCGGAGAACGTAATCAGGGTGAAAGCCACGACAGAGGGCTTTCCGGGCGAAACGAACTTCTCCGTTATCTGCGAGGACGGCAGTTTCTTTTCGTTCAACGCCAAGTACGCCCGTGAACCGGAAATGCTCAACATCGAAATGAAAGACTTCTTGGAAAATGAAGATACGTCCGATTTCTCGCATACCCGCATGAACATCTATTTCCGGGAACTGGGTAATGAAAGCCCGCTGCTGGTGAAGCTGATAATGCAGAGCATCTACAAGAACAATGACCGGAAAGTGCGCCACTTGGGTAGCAAGCGTTTCGGCATACAGTTCTTAATCAAGGGGATTTACACCTATAACGGGATGCTCTACGTGCATACGCAGACAAAGAACAGTTCCAACGTGCCTTTCGACACGGACTTCATCAGGTTTAAGATAACCGATAAGAAAGTGCCCAAACGCACGGCTATTCAGGAAACGGTACTGGATGCGGTACGCAGCTACAACGAGGTGATAGAGATTGCCGGGAAATCGACCGTGCGCACGGTGTACGCCCTGCCGAAGTTCACCATTCCTGACGACAAGCTGCTGGTCGTGGAACTCTACGAGAAGAACGGCGGGCGGCATCAGACCATACGGGTGGAAAACGCCGACATCGTGAACGCAGAAGTGATTGACGAACTAAAAATCAAATAGGGAATGAAAAGACACATCTTTATAATGATGCTCTTTGCGCTGTGCCTGACCTCGTTTCAGGCACACGCACAAAGATACCTGCCGGGCATGAAAGGCTTGCAGGTCACGGCGGGCATGACGGACGGGGTGCATTGGAACGCTGGCAGTGATTTCGCCTACCACATCGGGGCGGCGTACAGCGTTTACACCAAGAACGCCAACCGCTGGGTGATTGGCGGGGAATACCTGCACAAGAAGTATGACTACAAGGATATGCAGATACCCGTAGAACAGTTCACCGCAGAGGGCGGCTATTACCTGAAATTCCTATCGGACAGACGAAAGACCTTTTTCCTTTCATTGGGCTTGTCGGCTCTCGCCGGGTACGAAACAAGCAACCGAAGCGAAAAGCTGCTGCCGGACGGCTCTACCTTGCTGGATAAGGACTGCTTCATTTACGGCGGTGCGCTGACGCTGGAACTGGAAACCTACCTGACCGACCGGGTGGCTCTGCTGTTGAACGCAAGGGAACGGGCGTTGTTCAGCTCGGACATAGGCAAGTTCCACACGCAGGTATCTTTGGGACTGAAATTCATTATCAACTGACCGCTATATAATAATGTATATGAAGAATGTAATGTATAAAATCATCATGGGCTGCTACATCGTGGCCGCCCTCGTGCTTGTCACCGCCTGTAATGACAACTTGGATATTCAGCAGGCGTACCCGTTCAGCATCGAAACGCTGCCAGTACCCAAAAGGCTGAAAGTCGGGGAAACCGCCGAAATACGCTGCCGACTGGTGCGTGGCGGCTATTACCAGCCGACTACCTATCAAATCAGGTACTTCCAGCCGGACGGCAAAGGGAAATTAGAAATGGATAACGGCACGGTGTTCCTGCCCAATGACCTATACCCGCTGGAGAAAGAAACGTTCAGGCTCTACTACACCTCGGCATCGACAGACCAGCAGACGATTGACATTTATATCATCGACAGCTTCGGGCAGATGCAGCAACTTACACTATCATTCAATAATGACAACAGCGAAGAAGGAACGGAAACAATAACCCCCTAATAACAAAACGACATGGTAAAAATAGAATTGGATATAGAAGGTATCTCGTGGTACATAGAAACCACGTTGGAAACAGATACAGTTCCGGCAGTAGGTGACATCATCATTGTGGACAAGGACTGTATTTCCGAACGTGACAGTGCTGAATTATGGAAAACGCCGTCCAATCAGGTTTTCAAATGGGCGGACGAAGAAGATGATGCGCCCGTAATGGTATGGTTCGATTGCGAAACGGAAATGCTTGTCAATAAACGGACATGGAAATATGACATCGAGGAAGAAGAAACCGTGTGCATACTTGGTGTAAAATTTATTCACTATGAGGATTTATAGTTGCGACATCCGTTTTTATCATCCTCTTGGGAAACCGGGTATGGAATGATACGCAAAGCGTAAATATCGGGCAGACAGCCCGCCGGGAAGCATCGGCGGGCTGTTTCCATGATAGGGAAACGAAAGGCTTCTTTGTTACTTTCTTCACCCGCTGGCAGGCTCACGGAAGAAAGTAACGGCGGCAAGCAGCCGCCGTCCTCTATCAACTGGTTTTAAGGCTCTTTATGGACGTGTATTTCTCTAACCACACCTTTACCTGTTCCATGTTATATTCGCCCGTGATGATTGCCGTATGGTCGTCTATGGCTACAAACCGGACACTTTCATAGCTGTTTACCCAGCCTTGCAGGGAACAGACACCCCACGTTGCAACATCTTCAAAAACACTGCGGTCTATCCGGCTGATTGGCTCGCCGAAAACTACCGTCATTATCTGAAAGTCCGGTTTGTCCTCCAACAGTTGCAAATGGTGCAGCGTGCCGAACTCGTCAATTTTGCGCCCCCACGCCCACACATCATTATACAAATCATCGCCCCACTGGTGCGGGTGGTCGAAACGGACTTTTACCTCTATGGTGTGTTCGTTTTCTTCTGTGTCCTCGATAACGCCCGTTACCATTAAGCCCGTAAAAATACACTCGCAACGCCTGCCGATAAGCTCCTTGTTTACTTCTGTCGTTTTCATGTCCCTGAAATTTACTTGTTTATTACTCCGTTCTTCTTCGCTACCCATTCGTCACGCCTGCGGCGGCACTCGTCCAGCGTTTTGGCTACCGTGCTGAAAAGTTCGCCGTCCGTGTGGCGGTAGTCATATTGATAATAAATTTGTCCCCTGAAAGCCCCTAAACGGCATTTCACGAACTTTTCTTCTCCCGGTGTTTGGGTGATGCTTACCCCGTTTTTGTTAAGTGACTGCATGATGTCTTATTTTTTTATGGTTATAAACTTGGTTGTTTTAAGCGGGCAGGGCTTTGACACCCCGCCCGGATTGGTTGTTATGCCGCACGGAACACAAAGCCGTCATCAAACCAGTAATCGCACATGAACAGGTCACGGGCAAACTGTTTGTAATCGAAATAGGTCTTTGCGAACTCCGGCAGGTCGTAACATTCCTCTACAATTTCATAGGCGAAATCTTCTTCATCGTCATATTCCCCTTGATATTCATCCCGGAAATCACGTACAAGGTCGTCCGCATCTTCCTCGCCCAAATCATGGCTTTTATAGTTGCACCACACGAAAAAGGCTTCCTGCTCGGTGTCGCTCAAATCCTCCACCGCATCACGCAGGGCGAAGAAGTTTTCAGAAATCCAGCTTTCGTCGATTAAGCCCTCCGGCACGTTCTCCCAGTCCTGAAACATGTATTCCGCATCTTCCTCGTCCTTGTGAAGTTCCCGGCAGGCTTCATAAAATTCTTCCTTGTCCGAATAGTCCGAAAGGTCGAGCCATGCGCCGGACAATGAACCGTTGTTGTACTTGGCATAAGTGCCTACATAAACTTTTGCTTCCGATAATACCTTTGCTTCCATATTGCTGCAATTTTTTAAGTTTTTAATTTTATGCGGATTTGAGAGGTGAGGGAGTTGAAGTTTCACTGAACTTTTTTCCTGTTTCCCGTAAATCCGACTTTTTTTTTATGCGTCTTCCGGTCGGGTCGGTCGTTTTCGTTTCACATAGGCGTAAAAGGGTAGTGTTTAGAGTTTGCAAGGTTTTGGGCAAAAAATACCTCGCAAGGCAGGGAAGATTTTTTCGCCAAACCGAAACGGCTCGACCTTGCAAAATCGTGAAGAACACGTAACTACCTTTGCCTATTGAAATGATTAAAACGACTGTCCCGGCTGGGGGACTGCGTAAGAGGAAGATTTACAGATAGGGAAACAGGGGAAAAGTGCCTGTTCTCTTTCATCTTTTAGGGAACACTCCATGCGGGCGGGAAAGGCAAGGGTGTTGTGAGCTTGCTTGCAATACGCTTGTGCGGGTTTCCAACGGCTCTTTTCACGGAATACAGTCAGCCATGCCACGCACGGCTGGCGTTTCGGGGAATGTGCCAGTTGGAAAAGGATATAAAAAATGCGGGTAGTCGGTGGACTGCCCGCAAGGTGGAAGAATGTACTTCATTGGGATATAGTTTGTTAGGCGGAATTTCGTTACCGAAATCGTTACCTATTCGTTTTTGTCACGGTTATAGGTAACGAAACCTACCGGACGGCGTTCTTTCTGTTGTTTCGACTGGCTCAAAAGCTGGGTAAGGGCTTGGTACAGTTCGTTGAACTGCGCATCGGTGCTTACCTCCAGTTCCTCGATGCGCCTTGACAGTTCCTCGTAACCGATTGCCATTTGGCGCATGAGGACGAAAGCCCGCATGATTGAAATGTTTACTTCTATGGCTACTTTGGAGCGGAGAACCGAAGAAAGCATGGCTACGCCCTGCTCGGTGAAAGCCATAGGCATAGCAACGCCGAAGTTGTAATCAGGGGGTATCACATTTTGTGATACCCCTATGGATAACAGCAAGTTAGCTTCCTCTTGGGTGAGTACAAACATAAAATCACCCGGAAAACGCTCGATATTGCGCTTGACCGCCTGCTTCAAGGCTCGTGTTTCCACTTGGTAGAGTTCTGCCAAATGATAATCGAGCATCACCCGGCAACCTCTGACCTCAAAAATCTTGTTTTGGATAATCTGCAAATCCATAATCGTATATTTTAGGAGATTTAGCAATGTTGGAATAATAGTAAGGACTGGTCACAAATTGTGACCAGTTCCCAATAATCAAGATTACATGGCGACTTCCTTGTAAATCTTCTCGATGCCGACAAACTTCTTGTCAAGCCCCTGCATATCGCTGCCTATCTTGCTGTTGGTGATGCGGGCGTAGATTTGTGTCGTTTCTATGTTTGTGTGTCCCAGCATCTTGGACACCGTTTCAATGGGTACGCCCTTTGACAGCGTGGTGGTCGTGGCGAACGTGTGCCGGGCAAGGTGGAATGTCAGGTTCTTTTTAATACCGCATATATCGGCAATCTCTTTCAAGTAGGCGTTTAGCTTCTGATTGCTGATTACGGGAAGTATCTTGCCGTCCGGCAACTTGCCCTTGTACTTCTTCAAAATCATCTTGGGAATATCCAGCAGGGGAACATTCACGTCCGTATTCGTCTTTTGCCGCTTGGTGATTATCCAAAGGTTGCCGTCAAAGGACTTTTGGATATTCTCCTGCCGCAAGTTGGCGACATCGCTGTAAGCCAAACCGCAGAAACAGGAAAAGACGAACAAGTCCCTGACGTGTTCCAGCCGCTCGGAAACCATTTTCTTTTTAAGGATGAGTTTTATCTCGTCCTCTGTCAGATAACCCCTGTCCACTTTTTCCAGCCGGATTTTATAGCTGGCGAACGGGTCGCCCACCAGTATGCCGTTGTTGCGGGCAATGATGATGATACGCTTGAAGAACTGCATGAACTTGGCGGTGGTGTTGTAGCCGCACTTACAGGCGGTACGCAAATACAACTCAAAATCGGTAATGAACATCGGGCTTATCTCCTTTATGGATATGTCCGATACATTGTACTTGCTTTGGATAAATTCAGCGAGGTGGCGGCGGGTCACTTCATACTTGCGGTAGGTCGCTATCGTCTTGGATATGCCCACAAGCTGCTTCACATCGTCATTGTGCTTTTGGAACAATGAAAGGATTGTTTCGTGGCTCTCGCTATGACCTAAAAACTCGTTTTTCACTTTCTCGGCGGTCACGTAGTTGTCACGCCGCTGCATTTCGTGGTAAATGGTATTCAGGGAAGAACGTATGTCGTCCAAAAGGGCGTTTATCCTCCCGGCATCCCTGCCTTTGGCTTTGCCCGCAGCAATGCTCCAGTTGTCGGGCTGGATGCTCTGTTTCGTACTGAACTGGCAAAGTTTGCCGTCTATGGTGATGCGTGCCATAATCATAACCTCGCCGTTTTTCTTTTCAGAACCTTTCTTCAAATAAAAAAGAACCTTGAATGTCGATTTCATAACTCACTTTTTTAGTTGCAAAATTAATTTTTACCTCTCGTTTTCGAGTTATGCAGACTATGGACTAATCAAGTCATTATCAGGTCATTTATGGACAAATCGTTACCGTTTTTGTCCGGCAGGGAATAGGTAACGATTTAGTAACGAAACTTTGTCTTTTACCGTACTTTTGAAGTCTTGGAAGCAGGACTTTCGGGCAATAAAAAAAGCCACAAATCATTGATTTGTAGCTTTTTGTCCGTTTGCTGACCATTTCTGTCCAGCACGTTCAGCGGAGAGACAGGGATTCGAACCCCGGGTACCTCGCAGTACAACGGTTTTCAAGACCGCCGCAATCGACCACTCTGCCACCTCTCCAAAACTCCTTTATTAAGAAGCGCTTCCCTCCGAAAGCGGTGCAAAGGTACGTATTCTTTTTAAATCTGCAAGCATTCTGACGATTTTTTCACGAAATAATCGTATTTTTGCTTCGTAATTCAAATTGCAACAGCTAATCTCAATCATAAATCATAAATAGATAAATCGTAAAGATCAATGATATACCCTCAAAACTTTGAGCAAAAAATAGGATTTGACCAAATCCGACAACTACTGAAAGAAAAATGTCTCAGTACATTGGGAGAAGAAAGAGTGACAGATATGACTTTCTCTGACCAACACGATAAAGTGGAAGAGTTACTGAATCAAGTTATGGAGTTTGTCCGTATCATTCAAGAAGAAGACAGTTTTCCCGATCAATTCTTTTTTGATGTCCGTCCTTCACTAAAACGGGTAAGGATAGAAGGAATGTATTTGGACGAACAAGAACTGTTCGATTTGAGACGTTCACTTGAAACGATCCGTGACATCGTTCGCTTCCTCCATCGAAATGAAGAGGAGGAAGAGTCGGACTGCCCCTACCCCAGCCTTAAACGGCTGGCAGGAGATATTGCCGTATTCCCTCAATTGATAGGAAAAATAGACAGTATACTGAATAAATATGGCAAGATAAAGGATAACGCCTCCACAGAGCTGGCACGCATCCGTCGAGAATTGGCAAGCACGATGGGAAGCATTTCCCGTTCACTGAACAGTATACTGCGTAGCGCCCAATCCGAAGGATATGT
>OHLH01000521.1_pt1 | contig 25575 bp, 22 predicted proteins | sample 1569061 | NCBI WGS metagenome assembly OHLH01 (sample SAMEA3879603, study PRJEB24766) | human gut metagenome | biome: human-associated habitat; feature: feces | place: USA | collected 1985/1987
TTGCAATGCAATTAATTGTTAATTTGCAAAAAACTGCAATCCCACCAAGTCAAAGACCGCTTCCCCGTCACCGGGTTAATAATCATTCATTTCACATCGCCAATGCCCGCGCCAGCATCCAGACCCCCACGGCCAACACGAGGAAAACCAACCAAGGCGGCAAACCCTTCCCGTCGTCTCCCCCGCCGTCGTCAAGCATCGGCCAGTATTCATCACTCGTTCCCATTGCTATGCGATATTAAAGAACCTGTCAGCCTCCCATTTCCTACGCTTCACCAGCCCCTCCAGCTTCCGCTTCTTCCCGGCCACCGTCGCATACACCCACTTCATGAACTCCGCACGCACCTCCGCATCAGGCGCGCAAGCCCGTATTTTCTTCAAAAGTGTGGAACCCTCCAACGCATCGCACCCAAGGTTATACGCGAAATCCACCAACGCGTCAAACTTGTTCTGCCTCTCCGTCACGCCCAGTTTGTCCACGAATGCCTCATATTCCGCCAAGTCACGCCTGAGCTGCCGTTCCGCCTCGCCCTCCGTCATCTTGTCGCCACGCTTTACGCCCGCCGTATGCCCGTAGCCCACCGTCCACACGCCCGCCGGGCAACGGTAAGCCGTGCTCCGGAATCCCTCGAACCTCTTTATCGCCTCAATCAATGAATTACTTGCTTTCATATTTCCACTTTTTTGTTTAACTTTGCTTCCGTCTCCCGCGAGGGACGCCCGAAAAACTGATTGTTTTTCATGGTATTTGTATTTAAAGTTAATAAGGGGGAGGCGGCGTGCCTCCCTTTTTTCATGCCCCACTTCCCTTTAGTGCTTCTATTTCCTCCTTTAATGCCGAAACCTCCGACAGCAAACCGGAGATTACGTCCTGCACGGATTGGGCTGTGAAACCATCGTTGATGCCGTCATATCCACCGACACCTTCGATGTACACGTCACCGTTCTTCATCACCTCCATGGCGTTCTTCTGTTTCGCCGTTCCCCAGTCATTGAACCACTGAGTCCCGTTGCCGATGGAAAACAACGTCTGCTTGTCCGCAGAATCCCCTTTGTGCGATTTGTTGGACATCCCCAACGCCGTCTCGGCGAAGTTCCGCGCCACCGTTTGCCAACACAATGCCACGGAACAACCACCCGTGGACACGCAACGGTCGCCAAGGGCAACGCACCCGTCAGCACTTTCCGCGCCCGCCACGCACTCTTCCCCGGCGATGCCGAGAAATGTGGAAGTGCCTGCCGAAAGGCACAACGAACCGTTTTCCGCATAGGCTTTGAACGAGGCGGAATAATCATTGAAATCCGTGTATGGGTTCAAGCTCTCCGAGAACGTCACGGTCCCCCCTTCCGCATCCACGGACACCACTTCGGCCACGTATTCTTTTTTCTTCTCATCCGATTCGCTTGTCTTGTCTTCACTTACTGCGACCTTTCCGGAATGGAAAAATTGTTCCGGGCAGTTCTTCATCATCCAGTATCCCACTGAAGCATTCGACACAACCTTATAAGTGGTACTGTTTTTAACTCCTGTCAGGTGAAGGGCAACGTCTTGAGTTGAAATGGCCAAAGCCCCGTCTTTCACTATGGAGCGGTCGAATATGTTCCCCACCTGGAACCCGGTGCCTAAAAAAGTAGTTCCCACTTTTTCGTAGGCTTCATTGACGCACAGGTATCTTCCCACGGTACTCCGCCACTCAGTCCACTTCCCGTTTGTATATTGTCTTGTGAGAGAAAAGGGGAGTATCCTCGAATCCGAATTCTGGGAGTAATACGTCTGTATATACCCGCAATTATCCTCATCCACATACCTCACGCACATGGATTCCAAAACGAAGCCTCCTTTTGCCGGTATATTCGATATGTTTTCCGCTGTGGAGGCGTTCTTGTTCAGGTATCTTACAGTGAGTTTCGGCACGATAAGGTCATCGGCATCCACCGTCTGCCCGGAAATTTCCTTGTACTCGATGGCACCACCATCTTTCATGTTGTCAAAGGTTTCCTTGTCCTCCTTCGACATTAATCCATCCTTTTCCGCAGAGGCAGGATTTGAGATTTCCGCAATCTTGTCGTTCAACGCCTTCCCCTGAGCAGCCGACAAGGCTTTTGAAGCTTCATCCGTAGTTAGGTTGTCCACCACATCTGTCTTAGCCAACTTCTCATCCTGGAGCTTCTTGCCCATTGCGGCTGAAAGAACCTTGGCAGTCTCAGCAGAGGTTAGAGTATTCCTGATATCATCAACTATTAAATGAGATATAGTGGTCAACCCTGTCACTTTATTACTAGATACAGTAATAGTAAGTTTCTTTATTGACCTTAAATTTGAGCTTGGTACATAGAGTTGGAAAGTGTCATCCCCATCTTCATATTTTACTATCGTATTTCCAGAAATGGTATCTATGAAAAGTACACCTTTATGGGCTAAATCATAAAGTTCAGAAGATTCACTGACATTCAAAGCAGACAATACCTGTTCTGCTGTTGAGTTAGTATTCAGGCTTGAAACATTATTAAATTTATGTACCCCATACTTCTTTCCATTAAACCACACACTGTTCTCATCTTCGCTGAACCGGATGCCGTCAACCTTTTCCTTGTCCTCCTTGCTCATCAGCCCGTCCTTCTCCGAAGTGGCTTTCCCAAGTTGCGATTCAGTCAGCAGTTTCTCTTTCTTCCCTCCCGGCAGTTCCACCGTCACCATGTCCGGACTGTTCAGGTTCAAGTGGCGTTGTGGGCTGCCCACTTCCACTTGTTTCTCGCCATTGTCATATTCTTTGTAGAAAACCAATGGGATTTGTGCCGCATCATCCACCCATGTCACTAATTTGCCACCCTTGGGTAAAACGAAAATGTCAGCACCGAACTGGTCCGTCTCAAACAGCCCGTCCATGACAAAACGCCGGACTTTCTCCAGCAGCACATGCCCGTTCTGCACACCCTCCTGAAACGGGATGCCTTCTTTCCCCGTCAGCTCCGTGCGCTCCGTAGTCTGTAATATCGTTTTTCCTTCTACTGCCATAACTACTTATGTTTTAATTGTTTCTTAACCGTCCTTCTCGTCACCTCTGCCATCATCACGGGACTTCCGTCAGCCCAAAGCCAAGCCTTCCCTTTCTCCAAGAGCAAGGCATTGTCAATAAGCTCATACGAATCCCCGCACTCCGTGATACCGGAAGAATTGACGCGGGCTGTCCCCAGCCCCGTCATATTCAACCGTGAAAAGTTCATCCTCTCCATCATTCCGCCTCCCTGATAGTGCCCTTCGTCACCTCCGTCATGCTCTCAATCCTGATGTGCATCGGATAAACGCCATGGCCGAAACACCAGTCTATGAACTGGCCGGGATTGTACAAGCCCGCCGGGAGCGGGCACGATACGAACATGCCATCGTCCGAACTGCGCTGCAAAATATAAAACCCGCCGCCCGCCTTCCTTTCCAGATGAAGCGCATAGTCCGCGTTCACCGTCTCTTCCGCCACATACCTGTCACCCTGAAGGGTGAAATTCAAATTCCTAAGTGCCATCTTATTTTTCCTCCTTCTTTACTGTATTATTCTCATTCTCCCTTTGAAACAGAAGCTCTGCCGCCATCTTGGCTATCTCATCCTTGTTGTCAATAATGACTCTCATCGTCTTCTCCGCCTTCCGAAGCTCCTCCTTCTGCCATGATTTCTCCCTTACGGACACAAACTCACAGAAAATGCAGTAAGCCGTCCACAACATCGAGAACACCGGAATGGGAATCACCACGCAACAAAGGATGTCGATAAAACACAACGTAAGGAAAGGCGTGAAATACTTCTTTGCCTTCGTGGCCGTCTTCTTATATCCCGTAGAAGTCCGTGCCTCACCGCGTTGTTTGGCCTTTTGTACCCCCGAGACCAAATCCACGGCCATTGCACCTATCGTGGCCGCCACGCATAACGCTATGAGTATGATGTGGTTCATCATGTGGTTTTCAATAAAATCAATAATAGCTTTCTCCATTACAATACATTTTTCTAATTAATGCCAAAGCCCCCCGGTCCACAAGACAAGACCCCGGCAAACGGGTAGGCAGGCACCGCCGCCTTATACCCGTTATTTCAATAGTCAGGCAGAAGCGTCTTCTTTTATCTGCTTCACTATCTGGATGGCATCCGATATGTACTTCGGCAGTTCCTCACTCTCCGGGAAGTTCGACATCGTGTAATAACCGTTCTCATAATAGATGCTGCCCAACGGGGTTTCCTGCACGCCCTTCTGCATGCCTTCCTCCATAGGAAACTCCACTTCCTCCACCTTGTTCACCGAGGCGTTCACGCGTTTCAGTTCCTTTCCGTCCGTCTCATACTCGATGTAGTACTTGGCATTTGCCGTTGTGGTCTCTCCGTTGTAAATCACCCTCGTACTGTTTGTCTTAATCTCCATAATCTTTTGTTTTTTAATTAATGAATAATGTTATTTGAATTTCACATGTTTTTTCCACCGGATGCCTCCAATCACGCCCTGCTTATGGTCAACACCGTGCCCGACGCGGTGTACGTCGCGCCTCCCGGCACGAGCAAGAGCCACACGATGTCAGGCACGGTGCTGCTTTCCCCCGTCTGGTAGGAGTGCCATTTTGCCGCGTCCGCAGAGTTCGGCACGGCCACGAGTTCCACGTACGTGCAAGAGGTCGATACCACGAGCCGCGTGTAGGTCTCCACCCCGTTGTAGGATATCTTCGCCCCCGACGTTTGCACGCTGCTACCGCTGTATATGTAGAGGTGCGTCCCCAAGTAGTCCCCGGATGTGGGCAGTGTCACAGTGCCGCGCGAACTTCCGTCCCTTGTGGGAAAACAGAAGAATCCCCCTTTCTTCAATACGTCCCTCGTCACCGTGACGCTGTTATTGTTGGGGTCCACCTGTGGTACGGTCTTCATGTAACCCGAAAATTCCCCACTTCCTATTTTCAGAACCCCGTCTGCGTCCACGCTAGCCGTCACTTCTCCGTCATTGTTCTGTATGACAAACTGGTCGCTCGTCACGGTGATTTTTTTGTTTATCACGTCTATTCCCGTGGCAAGTTCCCCGTCATGTTTTCCCTCCACGAATCCTGAAGGCAGACTTCCTGTCAAGTCCCCTTCAAACACCATGATGCTGTCAAAATACAACGTACGGCTTGTTGTTTGTCCCGCCGTTCCAAGGCGTAATACAAGATAATTGCTTCCACTCGGAGCGGTAACCTTATATGCTTTCCTTGTCCATGACGATGTAAATTGAGGTTGGAAAGCTGTGAATCCAGCCAGTTCAAGCTGGTCGTTTTTTGAAAAGTAAGCCCCTGTCGCACCGCCGCTTTCTGTGAAAGTGGATGTCGCCCGTATCCACATGACTATGGTATATACTTTTCCGGAAACAACTGGAATTTGCGCACGCCCTACATATACCCATGAATTCCCTGTTACACACTGTATTTTCAAACTTTTGCTACCATGTATATGTGAGGACGTGTCAATCGAAACCGTACAATTTGACAGGTTTCGGTTCGCCAATCCGCCGTTTTCAAAACTTCCATCCGGGAAAATATTGTCCGGCCAAATACTATCCACCTTTAAAGAAATCTTGCTCGTCGTCTGCTCCAAAGTGCTCACATCCCCTTGTATGCCTTGTACCGTAGTTTTCAGACTGCTTGCCGTCTGCTCCACGGTACTTACCCTCGTGCCCAAGGAACTCACTTGCGATGCCGTGCTCGAAATCTGTCCCTTGGCGGATTTTATTTCGGCGGTATTGGTCTCCACTTCTTTCTCAAGCCCCGTCACGGAATCCGTCACGGTAGTGACCTTGGTAGACAATAAACCGATTTCACCTTCCGCTGCAGTTATTTCTGCATGCACCTTGGTATAAACATCCACAGCGTCACCCACAACAGGGACTTCCTGCATCATTATGATATTGCTCCCGTCATAAAGCCAGAACTTTATGGAGGTCGTCGTAGAAGTAGGGGATACCGTTACCGAACTTCCGCTTGCGGCGGTCTGTACGCTGCTGTCCGTGCCTACACGTTGGTATTTCAATGTCTTTTCCGTAGTTGTTGCCCTTGCATTGCTTCCCGTCTGTTTGTATTTCGTACAAGTCACGGACGTTGGGGTCAGCTTGTTATCCCAAGACTTCTTCACCACGTTTGCCGAAGGCTCTATGGTGTAGAATACAGCCGCATCCCCCTTGGGACCCGTCGCCCCGGTGGCGCCCGTGTTGCCCTTGAAAGCCACGGAAAATGAGAAATTCTTCGTGAAGGACTTCCCGTCCACGGTGATAGGCACAGTAAGCACGCCCTGTCCGGTAGTCAACGAAGAAGTGACGGACACCGTGAACGAGGCCGATGTGGTTCCGTTGCTTGAAATGCTCGTGGACATTCCCGACGGTGCTCCGGTTATAGTACCAATCGTTGCCGCCACCCTTGTGGCACCCTTGTATGCGATAACCTCGCATTTCGTGGATGCAGCGATGGCCGCACTCGTCGTTCCTTGGAAGGCATGCGATTCGTTGCCCAGAATTATGGTGTAGGCATCCGCGCCGTTCTTACCGGCGGCACCGTCCTTGCCATTCGTGCCATTTGTGCCATCCTTACCATTCGTCCCGTTGGTACCCGAAGAAACCTTGGCTATCGTCATCTCGTCATATACACCGCCCGAGGTGCAACGTATGGTCACAGACTTCGCGCTGCCCCAAACCGTCGAATTGTTATGTGCCAAGGCATAAGTCTGCGAAGTGGCTCCCGATATGTTCGTGAAAGAAGTCTGTCCCACCTGTTTATAGCTCCACTGGTATCCGGATGTCCCCGTGAGGGTGGCCGTCAGCGTAATGGAGGTAGGTGTGGGATTCCCAGAAAAATTGTTGGTGTATATAAACACCTGGTCGCCCGCCACCCTCACATACTTGGCCGCCGTACCATCCGTACCGTAATAACTCACGGAATACACCGTTGTCGGGTCACTCTTCTTGTAAGTCGTCACCGTTTTCGTCCAAAGGTATTTACCTTTCTGTGGCGAAGGTACGGTTGCGCTCCAGCTTCCTGTCGGTGCCGTCGTACCCGAACTTCCTATCTGGTAAGTATTCGATACCGACACGATGCCGTCACCGTCAGCTCCTGCGGGTCCCGTATCGCCCTTGTCACCTTTGGCTCCGTTAGCTCCCATCTTACCCACGCTGTACGACGTAGATGTGGTATTGTCCGTGTAGGTTATAACCGTGCGCGTCCAAAGGTACTGGTTGGCTGCCACGGAAGGGATAGAACTGTTCCACGTTCCTGTGGGCGGCGTGGTGCCCGATGTGCTTACCTGATAAGTCACGGCGGTACTTTTGATGCCTTTCCCATCCGCACCGTCGTCACCTTTGAACTTAGACCACGTGTAATCCGATGGAGTATTGCTCTCTGTGGCCGTTGTCTTGTTTACTGCTATGCCGATGTACTGTGTCGTGGATTTGGGAGTGTCATACATCCCGCTGCCCGTCGAGTTATCGGAATACTTTATCCATGTGTAAGTGGTTTTCCCGTCAGCCCCTTTTGCCCCCGGCACGCCTTGGTCGCCCTTTTCGCCTTTGATAAGTGACCATGTATAATCCGAAGGGGTGTTGCTTTCCGTGGCGGTGGTCTTGTTATAAGCAAACCCGATATAAGTTTTTCCCGTGGGCGAGTTGCTGATGCCCGAACCCGATGCGTTGTCAGCATAGCGTATCCAAGTATAGCGGGGTGTCCCGTCAGCACCCTTTGGACCCTGTACTCCCTGTGGACCAGTATCACCCTTATCCCCATAAGTACCGATAATCACCGGACTGCTCGTATATTTCGTATCATTGGTGTAAGTCACCACCTCATAGTTCCAAAGGTACTTCTTGGAAGATGAAGTGGACTGCACCGAAGTCGTCCATCCTGACGTTGAAGTTGTCACTCCACTCGATGCCGAAGAGGCCAAATAATATTCCGTAATGGACTTTATACCCACACCCGTCGCCCCGGTGGCGCCCGTGTTGCCTGTATTTCCGTATGCACCTATGACCCTCTTTTTGGTCTCGCTTGTCGTGCTGTTGGTATAGGTGACAATTTCATAATTCCACAGATAACGGTTCGTGGTGGTCATTGTAGGTACCGTGTCGCTCCATGATGTCGGCGCGGTGGTGTTCGATGCGGATACGGCATACTTGTTGGTTATGGACTTGATGCCCACTCCGTTTGTGCCGTCCGCTCCGTCCGCTCCCGCCTTTACTTTATATACAGAGAATACCGCAGATAGGTCTGTCTTTCCGCTCTTCTTGGCCGTGACTGTCACCGTGCCAGTATCCGCGCTTACCCCCGTGACCGTGATTTGTCCCGTCGATGAGTTCACGCTTCCGGAACATCCGGAGAATGCACCCGTAAACGCCCAACCCGTATCAGGTTCCGTGCCATAATATACCGTGGCCTTGCTGCTCGGGAATCCGCCGGTCACGTTCCCCGAAGCGTCACACGACACCGGGCCGCCGTCGTTGTCCAAGTCCAGATAGTAATGCCCCGCACGCGCGGCATCCTCCACAGCCTGATTCGCCTTGTTCGTCGCGTCGTCCGCAGCTTTCTTGGCCCCAGCGGCAATCGCGTCGAGGATGGTCTTCCGCGCATCGTAGTAGGCCGATATGTTCGCGTAGTCACTTCCCACCGTGATATATTCCGGTGACGAAGCCGTATATTTCGTCAGGGCAGCGTTGGCAAGGTCATAAGCCGACTTGTAAGCCGTGGTGGACACGGCATAGCGTGCGGCGTTGGCGGTAATCTCCCCGTATTCCGAACGGATGTCCGCCTGCTGCTGTTTCAGGGCTGTCTTTTCGATAGGGGATATGAGGTTGTCGCTCTTGATGTTCGCCAGTTCCTTGTTGGCATTCGTGGCATCAGCCTGAGCGTTCTTGGCCGCTTCCGCTGCGTCATCTGCCGCCTTTTGGGCATCCTCTATCATCCCGTTCACGTCCTCGATGGCGGGTGTCCAGTCCGCTTCCACCGTCCCCTTGTTGACCATGAAGTTCCACACGCGGAAGTAACCGCCGGGGTTTATCTTGATATAGTCAAAACGGATAAAAGGACTTCCATTGTCTGTCTCGACAACGGGGTCGGATGAATTGTAATGGGTGTTAAGCGTGATGATGGAAGACGTGTGGTGCCCTTTCCCATTGCCTCTTAGAACAAGCCCAAATCCACTGTAGGCGTAATATTCGTTAAACTGTGCAGATATTTTTGAGTTGCTCTCAAAAACAATGTCTTTCGCCTCATAGTCGAATGATACCACAACCTTGTCACCTTTCTTTAATCCAATCGTCGTGTATCCGAGAGTGTCGGTGTGATTTTCTTTATAAGCCACCGAAGTCACCTTCTTCTCATTGGTAGTTACGCCCTCCCATTTTAATTCCCGCCACCACCTTGTCCGCGTACGCCTTCGCCGCGTCCGAGATGGCCGTCAGGGCGGCACTCTTCTGCGTATAGTACGCCGTGCGCTTCGTGGCGAAGTCCGAAGGGATGGCCACGGTCTCCGAAGAGGAAGACACCACGCCGTTGATAGCCGTCCGGTAGTTCGTGTAAGCCGTGTTATAAGCTGTGGGAGTACCGAGGCCGTACTTCGTGTAACCGTCCGTGACCTGCGTCTTGTCCCCGTCGATGCGGGCAAGCTCCTCCTTCAACTGTTTCTTTTCAGAAGGGGAAAACTTGCCGTCGGCCGCCCATTCGTCCATGCGCTCCTTCTCGGCGTCCACGTCCGCCTGCGCCTTGTCGGCGGCATTCTTCGCCGCCGCCGCGTCCTCTATGGCCTGCGAGGCGCTCTCCGCTGCCGCGTCAGCCGCCTCTTGCGCGTTGTCGGCCAGCTCCTTGGCCTTGGCCGATATGGCATTCAGCAAGTCCGTGCGCGCGTCATAGTAAGCCTTGAACTTCGCCCTGAACTCCGTGCCCGTGATGTTGCTTGTAGAACTTAAATCTGACAATAGGGGCGTTATATACGTGCTTAATGCCGTGTAAGCGGAGCCGTAGGCCGTTTTGGACACGCCGAACTTGTCCGCCGAAGCGTCGTTTTTAGGCTTCTCGGACACTATCACGTCCCATTCCTTTTTGGTCTGCTGTTTTTCCTGCGCCGTGAGCTTGTTGTCGTTAGCGATGTCCGAAAGCATGGAGTTCGCCTCGTCGGCATCGTCCTGGGCGTTTTTCGCTGCCGTGGCCGCATTGTCCGCGGCTGTCTTGGCCTCTATGGCCTTTTGTGCCGCCTCGCTCGCCGATTCTGCCGCTTCCTCTGCCTTCGCGGCCGCGTCGTCTGCTGCCTTTTTCGCCGCGTCAGACGCTTCCTTGGCCTTTGCGGCGATGGTATCCAATATCGTCTGCCGTTTGGAATAATAGGCGGAGATGTCCGAATAGTCGGATTCCACGGTGATGTATTCGGGAGTGGAGGCAGTGTATTTGGTAAGCGCGGCATCGGCCTTCTTGTACGCGGCCTCATAGTCCGTCACGCTTATGGAATACTTTCCGGCCTCCGTCGTTATCTGCCCGTGTTCCGCCTTTATGTCGGCATGCTGTTGCTTCAGCGCGGTTTTCTCCACCGGGCTTATCGTGCCGTCGGATTTCAGGTTGTCCAGTTCCGTGTTGGCGGCTTGTGCTTCCGTCTTGGCTTCCCCTGCCGTGGCGGCGGCTTCGTCGGCGGCTTCCTGTGCCGCATTCGCGGCCTCCGCAGCCTCCCGTGCGGCCTCTGCCGCCTCGTTGGCCTTCGTGTCGTCCGTATAGCGTGAGGCAAGCTCCCAATGCGAGATGGAGAAAGCCTCATTCTCTTTCTTGGCGGTTTTGCAACGCAGCAGGTCGTTCTTGTACGTATCCCCGTAAGTCGCGTTCACCCAAAGGTCGCCCACGTCGTAAGCCTGCCCCGTGGTGGGCTGGCTGACGAATACCCTGCGTTTGCCGTCAGCCGTATCCTGTGCCTTGGCAGCAGCGGCCAAAGCCTTTTCCGTGGCCGTGTCCGTGATGGCGTTCCATTTCCACGTGTCACCGTCCTTCACCCATTTCCAGCTCTTGCCCGTGCTGAGATTGGTATAAGTGTCGTTTGAATGCGCTTGTTTCTGTTCTTCGGTGGTCCACTCGTTCGCCGGGTAGTTGGAGGTTGTCGGGTCAGTTTTCTCAAAGTAGCTTTCTATCGCGCCGTCAATCTGGTTCTGCAAGTCCTCGGCGGTCTTCTGTAGGGCGGCGATGTAATTCTGCTGCTCCGCCAGACGCTCCACCGCGTCCTCCACCTTTCCGCTCACTTCATCCACTTTGCTTTGTACGTCTCCCACCGCGCCGTTGATGTATTCCTTCACCGTCTCGCCGGTGGACAATTTTATATTGTCGGAGATAATCATGACATCTTCCCGTGAGAGGTTGACAAACTCTTTGCCTTCCAGTTTGTAGGAGTTGATGCCCCGGTACATCTTGAAATAAGGGGCATCGTTCCCGTAAGCCGAAAGGATAATGGCCGCCTGTCGGGCCACGTCATTCCGGTTTCCCAACTGGACGATTTCGTCACCGGCGGCCGGTACCGTGCTCCCCGCGTCGCAGTCCGTCTTCGAGAGGTCTATGTAGTTGTCCCCCACGCCCGTCACCAGACGCCAATAATAAGTGTTCTTCACGTTCTCGTTCACGCCCTCCTTCACGTTGAACGTCTGGGCGCGTACCTGGTCACCGGCGACAAACTGGTTCTCCACCGTCTTTTCCCCGTCCGTCGCCTCGAAATAGCAACGGTAGGCACTCCCCGTGTCTTCCACGCGGACGCACTTCATCGAGGCCGGGGTAAGCACGATTTGCCCGCCCACGTGCTTGATTTCCTGAATCACAAGTTGGATGAACTCAGCTACCTTGCGCACAAGCATGCGGTCCACCTCAATATAAGAATCCCCGTTCTCGTCCATTTTCAGGCACAGCCCCGTGCCCAATGCCCCTGTCGAGAATCCCGGCGACTGTATGCCCTGTGCAGTTACCAGTCCACGCACCAACACGCTCAGCAGCTCCGCAGCACCGTCCTCGCCAATCTTCGCGCCCCGCTTCCCGGCCACGTACTTGCCAACCTCCAACGCGCCCATTAACAGCAGTGAAGCCAGTTCTGCATCCCCTTCACTGCCGATACGCCCTCCACTTTCACCTGCCCGGTAATCACCAAACAATATGTCTTTCAAGAATGTAAGGATGCCCTGTACCGTGTCATCCTTCAATTTTGAAACGAACTTTTTGTCAAGTTCCCGGTTGTTCTTATTGATGCTATCCTTTATCTCCTTGTCTGTCCTTAACGAAGAATAAGCGTTTGTATCCGACGGATCGGTTTCGTCATCCTTCTTTATCAAATATACATTTGTACCGGAGGTTGAAGAACTTACCTTTCCAGAGAAGTAACTGCTTCCATTCAGCTTGATGGAATCAATCTTGTCTTCAAGTGCACCAAGACGGGAATAGGAAGCACTTTCACCTATTGTATATACAGGAGAATCCCATGGAATGTCAAGTGCCAGTTCATAGCCAAGCACGCGCATGGTACGGGGACTTGGGAAGAATGAAGAGTTGTTTACCCTCACTTTTTGGCCGACACCGAAAGGACAAGGCGTATCCTGTGTCTCATTACGTGCCTTTGACCAGTCTGACATGAGTTTTGCCGACACGGTGCCGATATTGTTCCTGATTTTTTCGGCATATTTTTCTGTTTCCGTTTTCAGTTCCTCTTCCGCTTCCGGGACAAGGTTCTCAAAGACATATTCTGTGTCGTATCCGGCCATGACAAATTCATTGTTGGCCTCCGGCTTCATCACGGTATCCGGTAAACGGCCTCCGTAATCCTCATTGGCCACTATTTCAAAACATGTGGACGTGCCGTCACTCTTATCCGGAAGGAACCTCAGGCCGAAAGTAAGCCCGGCGAGCTTACCAGTTTGGAAAGTGACCGTAAGTTCCTCTGAAATCACATAGGACTTGTCGAACCCCACAAGTCCGGTGGTCTTGATGGTGTACACCGGTACTTTCATTCCTGTGGGTTTCTTTTCCTCTCCTTCCGTGGTATCAATCATTTCTTCTTCGACAGAAGATATTGAAAGCACCTTGCGTGGATAGATGTAATCGAAAGTCACGATTCCCTCTATCACTTCGTCGGGTGACATGTCGGGGTAAACGTCTATGTACGGCGTGCCTTCAGGAAGCATCAGCCTGCGTTGTACAACCCCGTTTACAGTAAGACCGTCCACGTCGGAATCAAAATAACCGAGGGGGACACGGAGTTTGACTATCCCTGAAAGGGTAAACTTCTCACCGATATTTATCGGGGATGAAATACTTATATCGCTTGCTTTGTCATTATCATAAGGGTAGTATTGGGGATTGATGGTGACGGAATGGTCTTCTCCTTCGATTACACTCAATGTCGTGTCTACTTTTCCGTATTCTGATATACCTTTTATATTCCCCTCAACCGTATATGGTATAAGGAATTTTTGTTCTGAGGTCGGGCTTTTATATGCCTCCAAGCACAGGACAAGCCAAATCTTCCCATTTGGGACGGAAGACTGTAAAGAGCCTCTAAAAGACTTTTCCAGTTCCGCCTTATAGGTCGAGTTGTTCCTTTCCGATATAAACTGAGATTCAGAGCGGTATAATTCTACAAAATCCGAGACATCACCGGATACAAACTTTAATGTTATATTAAACTGGATACCGGTATAGTTACTGAAATCAAAAGATATATTGCCGCCCGTACCCGAAAGGCCTGTCATATCTATGGAATATGGTACGTCCTTGTATTCTGGCTCGAACGGATTTGTCCAAACCTCACCTTTCATGTGGTTTGTGTTGTCTTCTCCTCCATACATTGACATTGAACCGGAAGCCGACATCTTTTTATCCCATTCGTCGTATGTCACCAACTTGTCCATGAACATGTCAGGAGTGGCACGGCGAATACTGTCCTTGATGATATTTCCGCTCACTTTGTCTACTTTGAACTCCAGTTTCTTCCGGTATCGGCTGGATATGTTTTGAGTGGAGCCGAAGGCGTATATGCGCGTGAAATAGTCACCGCTGCTCTTGGACAGGCTCATGGTTTCTACCTCTTCACCAAGGCTTATTTCCACCGCTTCCCCCTTCTCACAGCAGCCGAAACAGATTTTCTTGCCTTCCATCCACCACTCGCAGTTTGCGGCTTCCGCAAGGGAGGTAAGGGCATCAATGAGGTTGGTGTTGGAATAGTGCATGACCAAGGCATCCACATTCACATCATTGTCAATCTCGTATTCATAGTCCTCACCTCCATATTGGAATCCCCATACTTTCAGGTTACGCAGGAAGATGTCAAGATGGTATGACAATTGCGCCGTCAAATCCCAAGCGGCTTCATTCCCTCCTGTTTCCGGTGTGTACTTGAAGACCTTGTTCTTCCACTTCATGTAAGAGGCTTCCATCTTCAACTCATAGTCATAACCGCCCGTGGAATTGTTGAAAGATGGCTTCTGGTCTTCTATGATTTCAAAACGGCCAAAATCACATTCTGCATAACATCCCATTTTGAATGATATGGGATTAAGCAAGGAAAATTTGAGCGTGATATAGTCATCTTTCATCAACTCAAATTTTCGCTTGCTACCTACACCTATCGGTGTGGACAAAACTAATACCTCGTTGTTATCCTTTATCTCTATCATATTATCAAAAGAGCCGTGCATCTTCACACAGTATATTTATTGCCAAATATACAAATAATGTTTGAAATTCAATTATTTCTATTGAAAATTATTAATACTCCTATTTGATGGATTATATTCACATAACCTTAAACCCAATTTAATAATACCATCCACGATACCACTTAGTTTTTCACAAGATAGATATTGCATTCTATAAATTATATCTGGTTGATAAATTGTACCTATTTCTAATACTCCTTTTGCAAGTTCTTCGCAGAAACCATTATACTTAGAAAATAAATCAGTTTTATTTTTGGCAACCATGTGAATTTCTAATGTTATTGTACGCTCATCAACTTTAACATTAGAAATCACCATTCTTTTTCCATGCTCTAATCTTGACTTATTTTCAATTAAATCTTTGTTTGGAGGAGGAGTCATCAACGTTAATAAAGCTCCATTTTCCAAACCTATCCCCCATTCTAAATATGCATCTTTCCCATTTATAAACAATTCACCTTTCATGGCTAACTTAATGATTTTATAATAGAATCTAACTTTTCACTAAATTGTATCAGTATGCTTTTGCTACATTTTTGTATATCAAACAAGTATCCATTTGAAGACAATGATAAATTACGTATTTCTGACAACAAATTATTTATTGAAACCACATTTGAATTTAAATTTGACAATAGTGACAAGCTATTTAATATCTGACTTTGTATTTCCTGAATGGCCGTGAGCCTTCCGTTGGTCTCATCCACACTTTCTTGGGATGCCTGTACCTTAACCGCGCTACTGGCTTGTTGCGCAGAAGTACCACCTGACGGTTCCCAACCGAAATCATTCATGAGCTGTTCCCGGTCGGCAAGCATTTGTTCTGTAAGTTCTTTCTGTTCTTGACGTAGCCTTTCTGCTTCCTCCGAAGTAAGTCTTCCACCACTTTCTGAATCTGCCGCCCATTGGTCGTATAAACTTTCTATTTCGTCCTTATACTTGTTGGCTATAAGCGAAGAAAATATGGCATTCTGCAAATATTTCTCGAAGTTGTCGGCAAATTCTTCGTTTGTTGAATCCAAATCGGACAGCAAATCCACATATCCGCTCTTGAACTCGTCAAGGCCGATTCCGGTCAATGCTTCTTTTTCCTTTTGGGCTATTTCTTCAAGTTGGTTGCCATAATCCGCTATATTCTGAATGTATTCGATGAACTCACCGTTTACCTCGCCCAATACGGACACAAGCCTCTCGTCCGTCAACAGCTTCTCCATCTGTTCGGAAGACAAGTCCCATAATTGGTATTCAGCCGTTATCTTCTCGCCTACAAGGCCGGATATGCGTTCGTAGTCTTCTGCCGTAAGTCGGTCATTTATACGGTATCCAAGAGAATGGGAACCGGCACTACTTCCGCTTGAAGCCAACTGCTTAATGAGTTGCCGTTGACGCTCTATTTGTATATTGACAAGCTTGGCGGCTTCGTCTGCGGCTTTCTGTGCCTCAATACCGTAATCAATGTCAATATACTCCATCTTCTTGCCTATGAGTTGGTCCCAAATGCCTATCAGGGTTTCATATTGGGACTTCAAGGCATCATACTCCGAGTAGTCGGCACCAAACTTTTCTTTGAAGAAACCACCTATTCCTGATATGATTTTCATTCCGGCACTTATTGCGGCTAATATGCCCGATGCCTTTTCCAATCCCGATGCCTTTTCCAATCCCGATGCCGCTTCACCGATGCCTTTTATGGCACCCACTGCCTGCAATGATGAGGAAGCGATACCTCCGGCTAAAGAGATAATTTCACCGAATGTTCCCCCGACAGTATCTCCTATCTCCTCGAATACATCATTCACATCGGTAAGGACTTTATACAACTTGTCCCAATCCTTAATGGACTTTCCGGGAGATACCTCTTTTTCAATCTCTTTCTTTTCCAAGGCATTTCTTAGCGTGGCCACTTTCGCCCTCTTGACTGCCAAATCAGGATTGTTCGGGTCACTGATTTCCATATTCATCATCTCCTGATATGCCTGATTAAGCAATTCACGGAGTTTTTCAATGGATAAATCAATCACGCTGTCAGCCCAAGAGTTAAAGCTTTCCTCACGGGCGGCAAACTCATTGTCAATGGCTTTTAATGTTTCCTGCTCCTGATAATCTATTTCCTTCAACTGAGTATCGGAAGCACCGGCCTTCTTATATCTATCCCTTTCCTTGGCAAACTTTTCCCTCGTGGAATTGTACTTCGTGATGTAATCCTGATATTCAGAAAGGGAATCCTTATAAAAATCCGCTATTTCCATTTTCTGCCTTTCCCTCGCTTCCTTTCCCATAATGTCGAACGCGGATGTATCAACGCTTACGGTGGAAGAATCAAATGCCTTTGGCTTATAGTTCTTGTCATTGGACGCTTTCAACTTCTCCTTGGCATCAAAAGCTTCCTTTTCCATTTGTATGACGGCATTGACGTAATCCTGACGTTGGCGGCCAATCTCCTGCAACTCTTTTTTATGGTTGAGTTCCATTTGGGCTTTCTCTTTCTCAAAGCCTTCATCCATGGCATCTATCCGGGATTGGGCCACTTTATTCTCCAAATCTTCCTGTTGGCGGATGCGGTCTGTGGCATTCTTCCTTTCGAGTTCGGAAATACGGTCTTTCTGTTGAGAAATAGTATTTTCTTGTTTGGTTGCTTGTGACTTACTTCCTGTTATGCCACCAAGGCCTTTGTAAGTCTTTTCTGTGGCTTCCATTTTCTCACGGGCTTCCCTCACTTGCTTGGAAGTTGCCTTTTGGTCTTTTAAAATAGCTTCATAACCTTTCTTGGCTTTTTCCCAATCGGCCTTGGCGGATACGAGATCTTGTTGGTAAGTGGTCTGCCCTTGATTACGGGAATTTAACACCCTTTCCATCGCTTGCTTTTCGGACTGCAATTGATTGCTTGACTTGATTCCGGGTAATATACCGCCAACGACCTTACCTGCCCGAAGATTCTTTCCCAGTTTCTGTGCATTCTCTAATCGTTTGAGCAAGAGTTCCCTAACTTTGATTTCACCTTCAAGCTGCCCATTTGAATAACCTGATAAATCTGACAATATTTCATCATATTTCTTTTTGTTGACTTCTTCCTGTTTCAAATCACGCTGCTTAACGAGATTGTTTCTTTCATTGACAAGTGATTGTACAGATAGCCCTGCACCGGATTTTGAGGCTAACTTTATAGCTTCGTTAATTTTGTCAATTTCAGCATTAAGCCGTTGAAGTTCCTCTTCATCTGCAACCTGCTTTCGATGCTTGTCTTCTTCATTAATTAACTTTTTGATATTTAAAATATCGCGAAGCATATCTGCTTCCGTCTTATACTGTTTGAATATATCAGGATATTGCTGTTCTAATCGGATTAAGGCTTCCCTCCTGTCATCTGTGGAAGATTGCTCGTCTTGCGCAACGGATAAAAGAGCCTCTATTTCAGCCTTATGTTCTGATGTTTTCTTCGCAGATTCTTCAACTGACCTGTTGTAAGCATCAATTCCTTTTTGGCATTTGTCCGCATTATTTGCTGAATTTAACAGAGCAATGCCTAATGCTGTCACAGAAGTAGCTACAAGTACATAAGGATTAGCAAGCATTGTTGCATTTAAAATTCTTTGTGCCTTTGCAGTTAATACTAACCAACCATAATGAGCACGTTCTGCGGCAGTGAGAGCTGCAATACCAGAAGCCTGTAAACTTTGCAAAGCGGCAACAGTCATTACGGCTACTTTGTATGTACCATAAATAGCCACAAGACTAAGCAATACTTTTCCTACCTGCTCGTAATTTTCGACCAAAGATGAAGCGGTACCAAGAACATCATTAATTACACCTTCGTTGGCTTGTCCGATTTCGTTAAACATCATTGAAATGCTATCCCCAATATTGGATATTTGCCCCGAAATAGTTTTGCTTTGGGCTTCCATCAAGCCACCGAATTTTCCTCCTTCGTCAGTAAGGCTTTCGATAACTTTCTGCACTTCGGGGAAACCAACCCTACCTGCTTCAACCAACCCTCTGACCTCGCTTTCAGCTACACCGAACTGTTTTGCCAATTCAGCAATCAAAGGGATACCACGACCTGTGAACTGATTAAAATCCTGTGTATACAAACGCCCTTGAGACATTGTAGTCCCATAGAGATACACCAAATCATTCAATGGAATAGAAAGCCCCGCAGCAATATCGCCAAGCCGAATAAGAGTTTGATTAATGTCTTCGGCAGCAACACCGTATGCGAGCAATTGCTTGGCTCCGTTTGCCACACTTTGTAAGTCAAAAGGAGTAGTCGCGGCTGTTTCCACCATTTGAGCCATTAGGGCATCAGCTTTCTCTTTGCTCCCAAGCATGGTATTAAAAGCCACTTCTAACTGTTGAAACTCACCACGTACTTTTACAATATTACTTATTAATTCTTTGGCGGTAAAGCCTGCGCCAAATGCAGTTGCCGCTTTGGTCATGCGGCTGAACATGTCCTCTATGCTCATGCCACTCCGCTCAATCTGCTTGGACGTGTCCTTTACCCCTTGCTCTGTTTCTCTCAACTTGCGCATGAAGTTGGAATTGTCTCCAGTTATATCAAAATGCAATCCTGCCATTGGCCTTTTCGATTTATTATGTATCGTGCATCATCACACAATTCTATTCTATATTTTAATATCAATCACTAAAAATTGCTCTTATTTTATCGGCATTTCGTGGGTCATCCCCATTAATGATTTCATTATTATCAAACATCCTAAGTTCTTTGCGTTCATCCTCACTTAAATAGACGGTATTTATGGCATCAGCCATAAGCATCTGTAAATTCATATAACTGACTTCCCACACAACATAATTGACCGACCATCCGTAACGCTGGCACGCAAAGTCTATCAACGCGCCATAGGTACTTTTTCCCCCAAATGAAATACTTCCGTTTCCTTTTTTATTTTTTAGTTTTGCAACACGTTCGCGCACAGCACGCTCCTTGTCTAAACCTAAATATTTGATATACCCCTCAATGTCATTCCATGTAAAAGTAAGTACTAACAACTGTGCCAGTTCTTTATCATCCAATCGATTAAAGAAGAAGTTTTTGCGTTCCAACACTTTATCCTCATTCTGTATGTCATTTTTATGCTTCAGACTGTACAATGCTAAAATGCGGCAAACAATATCTTTCTTACTCCTACACAAGCGCAAGGCTTCCATGTAAGGGTTGGTAGCCAGAATATCTTTCTTTATTTCTAATCCGTCTACTAAGCGTGAGATTAGATAATTCTTGCCTAACGTGGGTTGATATAACAAAAAACGCTGACCGTCAATAGTAAAACTGATAGGCCTCTCCATAATCAAGTCAGCGATATTCATTTCTATAATATCTTTATCTTTCATAAATCGAAATATGATTAGAGCGCATTTAAGGAATCGAACCTCAACCTCAAACGGAAGTGTTTATATGCTACCATTTACACCAAATGCACAAAGCACGTGGGGCTTTGTACCCACGTGCGGCTATTATCCTATTGAAAACTGATTATTCATCTTCAACAGTAACAACTAAATTTTCAGGTTCACCTGTCACTTTAATAACACCCCACTTCACCTGATTGCCACTTTCCGGCTTCAAAGCATCATGGGTATAAGTAATCATACCGCCATCTTGTGAAGTGAAACTATCTTCCGCCGATACGGTAGATTTGTCAATCATAATACCCGGAACAGTCTCATCTTCCGGTTGTACGGCGACCGCATAGTTATTGGCAATGATTCCGTCATTCTGCTTAAACGGCATAGTCTTGCCTTTCGCCACACGAATTTGATAAGACAGCGCATAAGTGTTCTTGGTATAACGAACATCTTCGTTTTCACCGCCTTCCACTTTTGCTTCTTGTTTATCGCCTTTTGTGGCTGTCAACTGTGTAGAGTTCTCGACAGGAACAGGTACTTCTTTCCATTTTGAAGAAGGAGTATCCAAGTCTTTGATAAAAATTCGGGGTTTTCCCCATCCGATTACAGCCATAGTTCTATATCACTTAATATAGTTAAACATTATTCGTTATTAATCTCAATATACAGTTTGTTATTGATAAAGTGTTCAGTATGCCCGTCCTCAAAAGAAACGCCTGTCGGGTTAACCTTTTGGCTACATTCCGAAGGCACTGTATGGAAATCGCCTCCTCGTATGGAGAAAAGGAACTTGGACAAGTTGCACAATTCTCTGACACGTTCAGTGTTTTTCTCCCACGCCTTTGCTTCGGCATTCCATTTGTCACGGACATAGACATTGACATTGACATAAGCCTGCTGGATTTGGCCACACCCGTAGTTGGAAAGGACTGATATAACAATATCTTCCTTATCGGATTTGTTGGGCCTTCCCCTATCACTCAATTTTCCGGTCACAGACCGTTCAAGTTCTGTCCCTTTAATCTTGTGGTATACAAACTTTGCTATTTCAATATCCGATTTCATCACTTAGCAATCTGCCTTTTAAGTTTTTCAAGCATCTTGGGAAGTCGGTTTCTTGCCCACAACTCCGTAGATGCAAGTACGTCCTTGTTATCCATCGCTTCCACAAGTTCCGCATAGTTCATCCCGGCAACCACAACAAGTACATAATCATTGGAGAACCTTTTCACGAGTTCTTCCGCCAATTCTTTACCAGCCTTGACACCTTCCGAACCTTGCTTTACTTGATTGAAGTCTGAGTATTGAATGATGCTACCATTCTTAGCAATGACATAACCGACCGAGCTACGAAGATTACCTGTTTGGTCGTACCAGCTTTCCTTCCCAGAACGGTCACGTACTTTCTTTACACACTGTTCTCCAAGATAAGCCAAAGCGCGGACGGTAAGCCGTTCCACACGTTCAGCTTCTTTCATAAGAGCCTTGTGTACTTCGCCCAGTTTAGTAGTCATTCTTATACCCATAATTTGCTCAGAGTTTGGTAGCGATGAAACCCTTTCACATCAAATTCTCGTTCAACTCCTCCTAACAATGTAACCCTAACTCTATCGCCAATCTCGAATTGTCTACAATCAGAGGAAAGATATACGGTGTATGAATATTTACGTACTACACCGTCCTCGAAAGTCCTTTCTTCAGCTTTGCCATTAGGAACAGCATCGCATGGGATATTCCCATCCCAACGGCTTTCACCTTCATGATAATTCCCATCTTCATCATCATATCCGGGTGTCGTTACTAAATATTGTAGCCTGTCCTTTTTCCGATTCACTACAGACATTCGATTATCCTCCAATATAGACCATCGGTTTCGATTCCAGTTCTTTGGTCGGCTCACCAATGGATTGATAAACAGAGTTGGCTTCATTCAAAATTGCGGTCAGTTGCTTATCAGATAAACTACCGACCAACTTTTCCGCTTCGGAGAAATTGACAGCTTGAGCCAAAGACCAAAGACAATCCGCCCAAGCACCCCGATACTCTATTGAGTGCATAACCTCAGTGGTACATTCATCGCTTCCGTTAAGTGAACGATAAATCAATGCGTTTTCAATAAACCCAATGGGAATATCGTAATGTATCGCATCTTTTAGTGCTTGTTGGATTGTCTTCATGGTTTACACTGCTTTATGGGACTCAACTGCGGCCTTTAACTTGCCTTCTTCAAAATCATTCAATTTGTTCACTGCGGCAATTAACTTGTCGTCAGCAATTTTCTCTGAAAGATTCTTACCTGTCAGTTTATTGAACTCCTTGACGAACTCCGGCTTTTTGTAAGCCTGTCCCCAAATAGTGATTTTGGCATCATTAGAATCCGTACTTTCTGCATCAGTATCTACTACTTGTGCTTCCGAAACATCAAGGACGTAAATTTGGTCTACATCCTCAATGATAGGAGCGACAAAAGCCTGACCGGAAGTAATCTCACGCAGCGGATTCACAAGCGAATACTTGGAAATCAATTTGAACGTGTCTACCAACTGATAGATTACATTCTTTACAGGGTTGGATTGTTCTGCCAAGCGTCCGTAAACCAACGTACCGACAACTTCATTGCAAATGAAAACGAGACGATTTGAGTTCCACGGCTTCATAGAACGTTTCTTACCATCCTGCTCAAAAATAACAGACCGGTCTATCACTTTAAAGGTGATACCGTTATTGTCGTCCGCAAAAGCCTCATTGAATTTTGTCGCTGTAGGAGTCGGCAAAACTGTCTCAGAAGTAAATGACTGTCCGTTGTAGTTTGCAACCAACTCTTTGGCTCCTTGGGTCTGACGAAGTTTATCAAACATGGACTTGGCAATACAGATTTGGATAATTGTATTCCCATCTTCATCGGCTTTTGCAATTACACGTTTGATGTCTTCAAGTGAAATCTCATTTTTGGTTGTTGCCCCAAAAGTATTTGTTGAAAAATAGTTGAAGTTCAAACGCAACAACGCATCAGGATTGTCTTCATCTTTGATTGCAACATATCCGTTAGATAAAGCAAACAGGAAGTTATACTCATTGCGTTCATCTATGCCGACAGAACATGCAACGGGATCATCAGATAATTTCTTGGCAATATTTTGAGCATTGCCGCCTTGGGCTTCCATGACATTAATATTGTTAATATCCGATTCCTTCAAAATCTTCGACATACCAATTTTAGGCAGCTTCCCGTTTGCAGAGGCAATACTATCACGGGATTTGATTGGCAATTCCGAATCTACCGCAACAAAATCTGCTGCAACATAAGTCGTATTCACAGACGTACTTTCCCACTTGTTGTCCGGCGAAAACTCTGTGCGGAGCATGGCATTCTCACCTTTATGCAGGTAAGTCAGTTTTTTGTTTCGTTTGCCATTTACCTTTTCGATAAGTCGCTGCAATTTAGGGAAAAATTTAGCGACGTATTTTGCAAATAATGATTCATTCATAAGTTACCTCCTTTTTTAATCGTGTTCAAAAACAAGAGTCGGAACAGCAGTTTTCAAAGCCGCCTTGATTGTATCAAGTGGGTAAGGACTTGCTACATCGTTCACAACTCCGGTGTGCATAATCGACACAAACGGGTCTTTTACTGATTTGGTCGCAACACATACGCCAACGTATTCATGGCTACCCGGCAGACTGTCATAAGCATTTCCGGCTGAATTCAAAGGCATTGGTTTATATGTGTCATTTTCTGTATCATGAATAATTACGTGTCCGGCACGTATATATTCTCCTTTGAAATTACTTACATCCAGTACCTTGCCGCCTTTTATTCCGGCAATGTATTTACGGATAACTATCGGGTCGTTACCGAAACCGAAGGATTCAATTGCACCTACATCTACTACACTCATTTTAAAATCATTTTTAGTTTTACAAATCAGCCAAAGCGTCTATCTCTTCATCGCTGAATGGCTCATCTTGTTTTCCTGAACCTTTACCACCGGCAGCAGGAGGGGTTGTCAATGTTGCCAAACCTGCATCTGCACGTTCCTGGTTGTAACTCTTCAGGTCTTCCTCAACTTCCGAATAGAACTCGTCAAACTCCTCATCGGTTTCAAATTTCATGCGATCGAAACTTTTCAAGATACGACTGCCGAAAGAACCCGAATCTTTGAGCAATTCACTGAGCTTAGATTTTCTTGACGTTGTGACTTTCTCACCTTTCAATACCGAGATTTCATTTGTGAGAGCATCAACCTTTCCAAGCAATCCCTTTGCCCACTCTGGAGTGTCATCGTTCTTTTCTTTATTTGAGGTATTGTTTTTGTCTGACCCCGGTTGACGTTTATTAGAAGAAGTGTTCGATGGATCATCATTGTCATTGGGTTCGTCATCGTCAACCTTCTTTCTGCGTGCGTCTTCAGCAAGACGATTGGCATAGGACTGGCTGACTTGGAGGAAAGGAAGAACCACATCAATCCGTTCTTCGATTTCTGCGTTTACATCCTCGTCTGAAGCATCATCAGCGGAGGTTAGGTTATCGGCAATTTTAGCGGCAATACCCATCAACTCCTTCTTATTGAACCCGAACGCCTTCACTTTCGGTTTCAACATCAATAGAACTTTCTCTTTTCTGTCCATTATACAATACATTTAGTTAAAAACACAAATAGTCTGCGTAGCAACGTATGCCAGCAGACTATCTGTGTAGAACTAACCTCGAACAATAGAAGGTTTAAAAGTAATTCTACTTACATCTGTAAGAGATTACAACGACAAGTTCTGTGGCGTACACCTTCATACGCATTTCTTATGGCAAAGATAAGAAAAATGTTTGAAAAACAAACATATATAAATACATTTCTTATGAAAGAGTAGTATTTTGTTCTTAATTATCCATTACAGCGATACCCGATAGACCGAAATCTATCAGGTACACTTCAAGGAACGTTGGCCGAAGCCCCAACGCGCTATTATCGTCTTGTCATGTGGTCGTTTATACTAATCCCCCCTTCGTCTAACATCGAGTAGTATTTATCATAACTGATTATAATGCTATCAAGTAATTTTATACCGAAAAGGGCAAGTCCCTTCTTTATTTCGTCAGAAAGCTTTATATCCTCTTGGCTCGGCTTCATGTTTCCTGATGGGTGATTGTGTACAAAAATTACCGCTGATGCAAACGCATCAATAGCGTATTTCGCAATAATCCTTTTATCTACTAAAGTTTGGCTTATTCCTCCTTGTGATATTTTAGCATATCCGGTCACGTTATTGGCCTGATTCAATAAAATAATAAAGGCACTTTCATAGATTAAAATATCCTCGTGATAGAATTTCTTTGCAAAGTTAAACGCGTCTTCTGATGAATGAACTTTGATTATTTCAAAATCTTGTTTCTTTGCTGTTATGCTGTATTCTACGGCTTTCTTTTTCATTGCTCTTGTCTTTTAATTATTAGTATTATATGTTTCTTTTATTGATATGTAAAGATACTCATTTTCAATGAGTTAACCA
>OHLH01000528.1_pt1 | contig 25421 bp, 15 predicted proteins | sample 1569061 | NCBI WGS metagenome assembly OHLH01 (sample SAMEA3879603, study PRJEB24766) | human gut metagenome | biome: human-associated habitat; feature: feces | place: USA | collected 1985/1987
TTAATGGTGTTTTCTTCGTCGATTTGCAGAATGCAACCGTTTGTGCTCTTGTCGCGATTGTACAGACCCTTGGCATAGATCACGGTAATATCTGCACCGCTGCTCTGGTGCTGTGCCAGTGCATCAGTGAAGTCGATCGTGGTTACCAGATCGCTGTTTGCCAGAATGACATACTGTGCCTTGGTGTGCTCTACGAAACTCCAGATATTGCTCAGTGCTTCCAGACGTCCCTGATAGGTACCGCCGCCGACCTGACTGAACGGCGGCAGCAGGTGCAGACCGCCCTTTTTCCGAGCCAGATCCCATTCACGGCCGGAACCCAGATGATCCAGCAGGGAGCCGTAGTTGGACTTGGTGATAACGCCGACTTCGGAGATGCCGGAGTTTACCATATTGGAAAGCGGAAAGTCTACCATGCGGTAACGTCCGCCGTAAGGGATCGAACCCATTGTCCGCAGCTTGGTCAGATCGATCACTGCGGAGTCATTGATACTTGCAAAAATTAACCCTAAAACATTCTGATTGATACTCATTTTACGCCACCGCCTTTACAGATTTTCGGAAATAATTTCTTTCGGAAGGACACGCTTGCCGGAAGAGATCGTGATATTATGACCGAGAACGGCGATGCCCCAATCGTCACGGTTCGGGACGGATTCCGGATTCATACCGATCATGGCGTCAGATTCAACCACGCAGTTTTCACCGATGATCGCATATTCTACAACAGCGTTTTTCTTGATGGTGGTGCCGGGCATAACAATACTATACTTGACAGAAGCACCTTCTTCAATGGTGACACCGGAGGAGATGATAGAGAAGTCCACCACGCTGCCCTCTGTGATCATGGAGTTTTCCACGTGTGCATTTTTACCGATGTACTGCGGCGGCATGTTGTTGTGGCGGGAATATACTTTCCAGTTCGGATCGTACAGGTTCAGCGGTACGCTGGGGCTGAGCAGATCCATGTTGGCTTCCCACAAGCTGTCCAGTGTGCCGACATCTTTCCAGTAGCCCTTGAATTCATAGGCGAACAGGCGTTCGTCATTTGCCAGCATTGCCGGAATAATATCCTTACCGAAGTCCTTGGAACCGGTGTTGGCGTTTTCATTTTCGATCAGATACTTCCGCAGCTTCTCCCAGGAGAAAACATAGATACCCATAGAAGCCAGTGTGGATTTCGGTTCCTTCGGCTTTTCGGTGAAGTCTACGATACGGCCTTCTTCGTCGCAGGTCATGATGCCGAAGCGGGAAGCTTCCGAACGGGGAACGTCGATAACAGCAATGGTGCTGTCTGCATTATTGGCGATGTGGTAGTCCAGCATTTTGGAGTAATCCATTTTATAGATATGGTCGCCTGAAAGAACAACAACATACTCAGGGTCATATCTGTCTACAAAAGCGATATTCTGATAAATAGCGTTTGCAGTACCCGAATACCAATCAGCGCCTGAAGCTGTCTGATAAGGAGGAAGCACATGAACGCCTCCATGTATTCTGTCAAGATCCCAAGGCTGACCATTTCCAATGTACTCATTGAGTACCAATGGCTGATACTGTGTCAGCACGCCCACTGTGTCGATACCTGAATTGATACAGTTCGAGAGAGGGAAATCAATGATACGATACTTAGCACCGAAAGGTACTGCCGGTTTTGCAACGCTCTGTGTCAGGGCATACAATCTGCTTCCCTGACCGCCTGCCAGCAGCATTGCAACACATTCTTTTTTGTTGAACATAATTAATTCACCCACCAATTTTTATTAAGTCTATATTACTCAGCCTTTTTAGCTGTGGACTTCTTAGTTGTTTTCGCCTTAGCGGCTTTTTTGACAGCAGTTTTCTTAGCCGCCGTCTTTGTCTTTTTCTTATTCTCTGCCTTTTTCTCAGGCACAGGTCTTTCCTCTTTCTTCACCGTGAAATACATACAAGAGAACGCAGGAATGTCGATACAAACAGACTGATCGAAACCGTGCATCTTCTCATCAACAGCCTTTACAGTGCCGTTAGTGCAAGGGGATCCGTCAACAGAAGACGAGTTGAACACCTCTGTATAGCTGCCCCAGTAAGGAACGCCAAAGCAGTATGACTTTCTTTCCACAGGAACGAAGTTGCACACAATGATGACCTCTCCGCCGTTTTTGTCAAAACGTCTGAAGATGATGATGCTCTGCTTGAAATCGTCATTTGATATCCAGCTGAAGCCCTCCCAAGAGAAATCTCTCTCCCAGAACTGAGGGTGGTCAAGATAGAAATGATTGAGGTTCTTGGAGTAGTTCAGATAATTGCGGTGGTTCTCATATTCGTCCACCATGAACCATTCCAGACCATTCTCGTAATCCCACTCTCTGAACTGAGCAAAATCAGCACCCATGAACAGAAGCTTCTTACCTGGGTGAGCCATCATATAAGCCATGAACAGCTTGCACTGCTTGAACTTATTGTCGATATCTCCACCATACATTTTATTTACCAATGAAGCCTTACCATGCACCACCTCGTCATGAGAGATAGGCAAAATAAAGTTTTCAGAGAAAGCATAGAAGAATGAGAACGTGAGCATATCATGATGAAAAGCTCTGTCAATAGGGTCAAGAGCCATATATTTGAGCATATCGTTCATCCAGCCCATGTTCCACTTGAAATTGAAGCCAAGACCGCCGTCGCTCGCAGGCTTTGTTACCATAGGCCATGAAGTTGACTCTTCGGCTATCATAAGGGTATTAGGGTTTCTTCCGAACACAGCGGTGTTAAGATCCTTGAAGAACTGAACGGCTTCAAGATTTTCCTTGCCGCCGAACTTGTTAGGCGTCCACTCTCCGTCACGTCTGTCATAGTCAAGATAAAGCATAGACGCAACAGCGTCAACTCTCAGACCGTCAACGTGATATTTTTCTATCCAGTAAAGAGCGTTTGAGATAAGGAATGACTTTACCTCGCCCTTTGAATAATCGAAAACTCTCGTTCCCCAAGTGAGGTGATCTGCCTTTTTCGGGTCAGAGTATTCATATGACGGACCTCCGTCAAACTCGAACAGTCCTGCCTCATCTCTAGGAAAATGCGCAGGCACCCAATCAAGGATAACGCCTATTCCCGCCAAATGGAAAAGGTCTATCATTTTCATGAAGTCATAAGGCGTGCCGAAACGTGAAGTCGGCGCAAAATAGCCGATACCCTGATAGCCCCAAGAGCCGTCAAAAGGATATTCCGCCAGCGGCATAAGCTCGATATGAGTATAGCCCATTTCCTTTATATATGGGATTATAGTATCTGCAAATCTAACATATGAGAAATATTTTCCGTCAGGACAAGCCTTCCATGAATTGAGATGTACCTCATAGATATTCATAGGACAATTGTAGATATCCTTAGACTTCTTCTCGGTCATCCACTTTTTATCGCTCCAAAGATAATCGTCTATATCGAAAACCTTTGAGCCGGTGTTCGGAGCGACCTCCATGTGTGTGCCGTACGGATCAGCCTTATAATGGGTCTTGCCGTCACAGCCGTGGATACAGTATTTATATGTATCATAAGTCTTAAGCCCTGTAACAAAAGCCTCCCACACCTCTGAGTCGTCTATCTTCTCCATTGGAGTGGCATTTTCGTCCCAGTCATTGAAATCTCCCACAACAGAAATGCCCTCAGCGTGTGCTGCCCAGACTCTGAAATAATATCCTTCTATGCCGTCTTTCTCTCCCTTATGGCAGCCAAGAAACTTATATGTTTCGCAGTTTGTGCCATTGTGGAAAAGATAGAGCGGCAGTTCATAATCTTTTGGAATAATATCTATCACAATTCAGCCTCCCTTGTCTTTTTGTGAAAACCGCTGAATAATTTCGGTGTTTCATACTTACATTTTAATCTTTTTTGAACAAATTTGCAATAGTTTTAGTAGTTATTCTCGTATTCGCACATATTTCAACAGATAGTTTTATATATTTTGCACAATAGATTTTATATAATAACATAGAAAAAGTAAAGTCAAAGTATACAAAAGTAAAAAATTGCAGGCAAAAGTCGGCAAAGTCATTTACATTCATTCTTCATTCTCGTCACGAAGGAAAATTTTTGCGGCAATAATAGTTATATCGTCACGCCTGCCTCCTGTTCGCTGAGCAAGCGCCTTTGCGCCAAGCGCCGTGACTATCTCCTGAGCGTTCATTCCGTTACAGCGGAGTATCTCTCGTGCTGTAGCGTCCTCGACACCGTCTGAGGTCATAAGCAGAACGTCCCCGTCAAAGAGCTTAAGCTCGCTCACATCAGGAGTACACTCCGCAAGTATCCCAGCAGGAAAAGCCTGTCCGCCGATAGCTTTAAGACCGCCGTCACGGAAAAGAAAGCTTTGCGCCGCACCCGATTTAAGAAACTGCACCGTTCCGCCATTAAGCTCCAGCCGCATTATATCAAGGGTCGCAAAAGATTCCTCCCAGCCCTTAACTCTGAGCATGGAATTTATAAGCCTATGGGCTGTCTGCATAGACATTCCCGATCGTATGAGCCTTGTAACAAGACTTACGGAAAACAATGAATCCAGTCTTGCTCTTTTTCCTGTTCCCATGCCGTCTGAAAGGACGATATACTTTTCGTTGACGCTTGAATCGAAGACTTCAAAGCTGTCACCCGAATATTCTCCGCTTGACGAAGCTGAAAAGCTTTTTATATCAACTGTGAATTTCGGTATTTCCGCAAAGGACATTCTGGTTATATTATCCACCTTGACTATCACAGGCATATCAAGGTCATAATCTATCATTTCTGACAGCGTTGCTGTGAGCCTTACAAGATCACCCCTGAACTGCGCAGTTATAAAAACGTCCACACGCTGACAAAGGTTTTCGTCTATGTAAACGCAGGCTTTCACATTTGGATAGCCAAGGTTTGAGAAATGCTCCCTTACTCTTGCTGAAAGCTGAGGATCAACGCTTCTCACCTGACCTGCCCTGAAAGAAAGGTCGGATAAGATATCCTCCATGGAGGAAAGCTGTTCGCTTAAAAACTCACGCATTTCACGAACTCTCATGCTGTCGGCACGTTCTGCCACAAAGTCGGTATACAATTCATTGAAGCTTTTGCAAAGAAGCGACTTTCTCACACATCCACCCAAATGCTTTTCAACGTCGTCAAGGCTGAGGTTATTATATGTACAAACTATGCTTTCAAGCTTTGAAAAGCTGTCATCAAGCTGTACACAACGCTTACTGCACACTGAGTACATATCGCAATCGGTACAAACAACAGATCGTACACGCTTTGACAGTGTAGCTTCCTTTGAGCGTTTATCTATCGCCGCAGTGACCATTGTAAGCTGACCTCTGATACCGCCCAAAGTTCTCGAAGCCATGTTGAGCTTTGAAGAAGTGGTCTGCCCTACAAGGTCAACGGAATTTTTCACTCCCACCACTTTTTTTGCCACCCTTTTTATCACAGGAACAGGCAGGGCGATAAAAAGCACAGAGCCTATAAGCAAATCAGCAAACATTGAAAATGTATCACCGTTCACGCCCATTGCCACAAGGCTAACAAGTGAAACTGCAAGGAAAACAAGCACTATCACAAGAGAGCCGAATTGCAGGAAAGCTCCGCAGATAAGTCCTGACGTGGCAAGCAAAAGTGTATTTCTCGCAAGTGACGGAGTACAAAGGAGTACACCGCAGGTGGTCAATGCGCCAACAACTGCACCGCCTATATTTCTATACTTTCGCACTGCCATAAGCATAAACAAAGTGCCTGCTATCCTGCCCAGGTTCACCACATGGAGCGGTGCGGCAGTGATGGTCGAGATAAACATAATATAAAGTATAGCTGTGAAAACTCCGTTTATTCCTGTGAGGTCAAAAACACCGCTTCGGTTTCTTTGACGTTTTACGGTCAGTGCAATAAAAACAACACAGCCACACATGAGCGAGCTTATCATTCGCAGTGAAGCCGTATATGTATCCGACGGCATTGCCACCGACATTACACAACTGAAAAGAAGCATTGCTCCTGTTGTGAGGAGCGACACAAAAACGGGATCCTCCTTATGGTCAGCAGAGGGCATCACAAGCCTTACCGCCCCTATAACAAGTATCGCACAAAGCTGAACGATACCCTCCGAGAATGTTCCGCTTACAAAATATGCAAGTGCAGAGCCTAAAAAAGCAGGTATCACATTAGTTCCCGAAAGCACTGCCACCGCCACGTTCATTGACGAGGGGAAGCCTAAGATCTTTCCGAAGCTTGCCGCAAACGCTGCTGCCGCCGATAAAACAGCCATAAGTACATTCGTTTTGCCTAAGGTATGAAATTTTGCCGTATGCCGTATTTTTTCCATTGCTTATCACGTCCTATGTTTCCAAAATGTAATAATTACATTTTAGCAGGACTATCAAGCGAAAGGTGTCGCAATATGGGCTTGAAATTGAAATACTGACCAAATTTACGGACAGATCTCGTAACTTTCAACGTCATGAAAATCTGCTGTTGAAATTCGGGATAGTTGCCGAGCAACGGGCGAACGAAATGGGACGTCGCATTTCTGCTTGCAGAAACTGAGCCTCTCCCCTACAAGTAATGAAGTCTAATTGTACAAAAATATGTACAATTAGATAAGCTTTCTAAGGGCTTCGGAAAAGGTTATGAATTGTTCCATGGAAAGAGCTTCAGGACGGACGGAGGCAGGCAGGTCGCTTTGCTCTATCGCCTGATTTACTATAGATTTATCTATACCCATTGATGATGATACGGAATTTGAGAGGGTCTTTCTTCGCTGTGAAAATGCTCCCCTAGCGACTTTAAAAAAGAACTTTTCGTCCGTCACGCCCTCGGGGGTCTTATCACGGATATCAAACCTCACCACGCAGCTGTCAACGTTAGGCGAGGGCATGAAGCTTCCTCGTGATACGTTGAAAAGCAGTTTCGGTACAGAAAAATAATTTATTGCCACTGTGACTGCTCCCATATCTCTTGTACCCATAGGGGCACAAAGACGTGTGCCTGCTTCTTTCTGCACCATGACAGTAACAGACTTTATTGGCAGACGTTCTTCAAGTAGCATCATTAATATGGGCGAGGTTATATAGTAAGGCAGATTTGCACAAACGGCAACGTCCATACCCTGAAATTCCTCGGCAATAAGCTTATGGAGGTCAGTTTCCATGACGTCGGCGTTTATTATCTTCACATTGTCATATTCTGCAAGAGTTTCTGCAAGGACCGGCATAAGCCTGTCGTCAATTTCGATAGCCACCACCTTGTCGGCACGCTTGGCAAGCTCGTTTGTGAGAACGCCTATGCCTGTGCCTATCTCGATTATGCCGAAGCCTTTTTTTGCATTGCCCATTTCGGCTATCTTGGGGCAAACGGAGGGATTCACTAAGAAATTCTGACCGAGAGCCTTGGAGAAAGTGAAATTATGTCTTGCGAGAACATCTTTTATCACACTTATATTAGAAAGATTATCCATTTATTAATACACCTCAGATTAACTGATAAATCGACAAAAAATTAACAAAATAATTATATCATATTAACAAAAGATTGTCAACTGATTTGGAAAAGAATAATATTCCTATGAAGTAAAGAAAGACCCAGCGGAGCGATTTTGTGGTTTTGTACGATTTTTATTCAATTTTCAAGCTTCAAACAAGGTGCAGGAAGTGCTTTTCTGTGCGATCAGAACCTCTCATCGTGTTCACCTAACTCACGTTGACAAAATGTTTCCTCATACACTGCTACCTTGCAGGATATTCGATTTGGGATAATACCCTTATACTTATCCCGAAAATCACCACTTTTGTTGCATAAAAAATGCAACAATTGCAGAAATGTTGCCAAATTAAAAGATAAATCATTTATTTGCACAAGTTTAGTTATCAAAATTTGTGCAGTTATTATACAAAATTATTACAGAAATATTGATGAAAATACGAGAAAAAAATAGTGTGTCTATGCAGTTATCCCACAATTTTAATATATATCAATATATGCAATTTTGATAAAAAACAGTTGACAAACGGGTGCGATTTGGTGTATTATTGTATTGTAATCGTTTAATCGTTAAGATCAAACAATAATATATTCGGAGGTCAAAATTATGGCAGAGTATTTTAAGGATATTCCAAAGATCAAGTATGAGGGCGTAAACTCAACTAATCCCCTCTCTTTTAAGTACTATAACCCAGATGAGGTTGTAATGGGCAAGACTATGAGAGAACAGCTCAAGTTCGCTCTTTCATGGTGGCACACAATGGGCGGCGACGGCACTGATATGTTCGGCTGCGGCACTACTGACAAGACTTGGGGCGAGGCTGCTCCTGAGGCAAGAGCTAAGAAGAAGGTCGATGTTGCTTTCGAGATAATGGACAAGCTTTCTATCGACTATTTCTGCTTCCATGACCGTGACCTTTCTCCTGAGTACGGCGATCTCGGCACCACTAACGCAAAGCTTGCTGAGGTAGTTGACTACATAGCTGAAAAAATGGCTGCTGACCCTACTAAGAAGCTTCTTTGGGGTACTGCTAAGTGCTTCGATCACCCAAGATATATGCATGGTGCAGGCACATCACCTTCTGCTGATGTTTTCGCTTATGCGGCTGCACAGATCAAGAACGCAGTTGACGCTACTATCAAACTTGGTGGTAAGGGCTACGTTTTCTGGGGCGGAAGAGAAGGATATGAGACTCTTCTGAACACAAACATGGGTCTGGAGCTTGACAACATGGCAAGACTTATGAAGATGACAGTTGATTACGCTCGTTCAAAGGGCTACACTGGTGATTTCTACATCGAGCCAAAGCCAAAGGAGCCTACAAAGCATCAGTATGATTTCGATACAGCTACAGTTCTCGGTTTCCTGAGAAAATATGGTCTTGACAAGGACTTCAAAATGAACATCGAGGCTAACCACGCTACACTTGCCCAGCACACTTTCCAGCATGAGCTGAGAGTTGCAAGAGATAACGGTGTATTCGGTTCTATCGACGCTAACCAGGGCGACCCACTGCTCGGTTGGGATACAGACCAGTTCCCTACAAACGCTTATGACGCTACACTTTGTATGTACGAAGTTCTCAAGGCAGGCGGCTTCACAAACGGTGGTCTGAACTTTGACGCTAAGGCAAGAAGAGGCTCATACACAATGGAAGACATTTTCCTGAGCTACATTGCAGGTATGGACACATTTGCACTTGGTCTTAAGGCTGCTGCAAAGATCATTGAGGACGGCAGACTTGACAAGTTCGTTGATGACAGATATGCAAGCTGGACAACAGGCATTGGTGCAGACATCATTGCAGGTAAGGCTGACATGGAGAGCCTTGAGAAGTATGCAGTTGAGAAGGGCGAAGTTACTGACTCACTTTCAAGCGGCAGACAGGAATATCTGGAGAGCGTACTCAATCAGATCATGTTCAATCTTTAAGCAGGGGCGTGCCCCTGCACCCATATCCGCTATCATTCGTGGTAGCGGATTTTTTTGTACAAAAAAAGAGCGGAGTTTTTTGCTCCGCTCTTTGCTTTTTTTTCATTACTTTTCTTTTCTTGAGAGTTCCTGCAGCTCCTGTTCATACTGTGAGAAGCCCTCAACAGACTTCATAAGCTCGTCCTCAACGTGTTCTTCATGATTATCCTTAAACACAAACTTCAGGAATACCGGTGTGATTATCGTTGTTGCAACCACCATGATGATGATAGGTGCGAAAACTTCGTCGCCCATAAGTCCAAGCTTCTGTCCTTTAGCCGCTACTATAAGTGCGACCTCGCCTCGTGAGATCATACCCATTGCTATCTGCAAGCTTTCCTGATTTGTATACTTACAAACCTTTGCGCCTAGTCCGCAGCCTATTATCTTTGTGATTATTGCCACAGCAAGGAGCAAAACTGTAAACAGCACCATTTTGCCGCTCATGTTGATACCGTTCATTGTAAGACCGATGCTTGCAAAGAACACTGGTGAAAGGAACATATACGAAAGTGTTTCAAATCTGTTTGAGATATACTTTACGTCCTTTTCGCTTGAAATTGCAAGACCTGCAACAAATGCGCCTGTGATATCTGCTACGCCGAAAAGCTCTGCTACATACGCCATGAGCAGGCAGAAAACGAAGGAAATGATAACGTGACGTCTAAGGTCTTTTTTATCTCTTTTTCTCCACTTTGTGAACACAACATGGTAAACGACTGTACAGCCGATAGCCACTGCAAAGAACGCTACTATCTTAATGAGAACTGTTGCAACGTGAACGCTTGTATCTGCAAGGCTTGTGATAAGGGTCAATGCGATGATACCAAGGATATCGTCTATGATAGCCGCACCGAGAATGGCATTACCTGCTCTTGTAGAAAGCTTGCCAAGCTCTTTCAGAGTTTCTACTGTGATAGAAACTGATGTTGCAGTAAGCACAACGCCTATGAAGAGGTGCTGCAGGAATGGTGAGCAGGCGAGCTTATCGCCCTTGCCTATGCCCATTGCAGCGGCAAGTCCAAGTCCGCCGAACAGTGGTACGATAACGCCAAGAAGAGCGATTATGAATGACGCTTTACCAGTCCTTTTAAGCTCCTTAACGTCTGTTGTAAGTCCTGCGGTGAACATCAGCACGATAACGCCAATTTCTGATAGTTCTGAGATGAACTCAGTTTCTTTTACAACATTAAGAACGGCAGGTCCGAGTATTACGCCCGCCAACAACGCACCGACTACCTGCGGCAGCTTCATTTTCTTTGTTACAAGTCCGAGAATTTTGGTCGAAAGCAGTATAAGTGCAATAAATAATATGTAGCTGTATTCTTCCATGATTTTACTTCCTTTCCACGCCGCCATTATATGACGTTAATGCGTAAAAATAACGATCTACAGCATTTTACTCTCTGCAAATCGTCATTGATTTTCCGTATCTTATTATAGCATTATGCCGCACTATAGTCAACAGACAGCACAATTTGTTCACAAAAAAGAGCAACAAAAAAGAGCCGCAAAAGTCGGCTCTTTTTGTGATTATTTTATCAAAGTTTGTTTATACAGCTTTTTTGCCGTTAGGGAATATCTTATCCTCGCAGATACCTGCCATTTTCTCTATAGCAGGCTGTATATCCAGCCACAGTCCGCAGCCGTCGTCCTGACCGCTTGTTTTCCATGCAAACACGCCGTTCCAGCCATTGTTGTAAGCGTCCTCATAAGCTGAGGTGATGTCGAAATCGCTGTCGCTTGCAACGGCCGGGCATTCGCCTATAACGCAAGGCTTTGTACCGTCAAGGCCAAAGTCTGTTGGAGATTCGCTGAAAGGATATCCCCACATTCCCTGCATCCAGGTGTACCAATGAGTTGAATAGAAGTCAACATAGGCAAGGCTCTTGTCATACTTATCACCGCTCAAAACGTCCTGAAGCGCGCTGTCGGATATTTTGTTGCCCTGCTGGCTGTCGGAGTTATACTTTATCATACCCATGCCCACGGTTACGAGAACGTCTGAATTTGCATGGATAGCTGCGGCTGCCTTTGCATAATACTGCTCCAGATAGAGCCAATCAAGCTTGCCGCACTCTTCATTTTCAACTATCCAGTCAGGCTCGTTACAAAGGTCCACAGACCAGAAATAGTCGCTCTTGCCGTATCTTTGAACGAGAGGAACTATATAGTTATCTACAAACATATCTGTCTTGTCGCTGTCCTGAATGAGCGTTCTCCAAGCCTGATAATTCTGGTTCTGATCCTTGAAGTTATCAAAGGACTGAACTGTTGCCATTATATAGATCTGATACTGCTCTGCAAGATAGAACAGATTGTCAAGATCCTCCCAATGAGCTGTTGTTGCACCGTCAAATGTACCGTCTGCTGAGATAGCCATACCAACGTCGCCGTTGCAGATTATCCAGATCCTTGCGGCATTTACGCCTGAATTGTGAAGCTTCTGGAAATGATCCTGCCAGAACTCAAAATTAAAGCCTCCGCCAAAGTCGTTCCACTTATCCCATGGAGCGTTCACTCCATTGAACCAAAGCTCCTTGTCGCCCACCATGAATTTTGTTCCGTCGATCTTGACTTTCGCTGAGCCGTCGGTCGTTGTTGCATAATCCTTTTCAGGCATTGCAGTTTCCGAAACAACGGCAGAGCTGTTGTTTGATTTGCTTTCAGCCTTTGAGCTTGAGGAATTATCTCCGCAGCCCACGGTCGAAACAAGCATCAGCACTGCAAGTGATGATGCAAGCCACTGTTTAACTTTCATAAAATATACCTTCCCTTTCTTTGGACTAAAGTTTTGAACACATTTGATTATAGCACAATACTGCTCCATTTTCAATAGCAAGATCTGATTTTTTTGCAGATAATATCCTCTAAAATTTTAACATTGTATAATTATATTAGCGTTAATAAATCGGCACTTTTTCATATAGTGATTAAAAATATGAACATTTGAGGTTTATACACAAAAAGAAGGTATGTTATTTGTTTAATAAGCGTATTCTAATTTGAACAGAGATGTGGTATAATGAAATACACTGATGAGGTTAATATTTTATATATGAAAGGACGGGAAAGAATGAAATCAGTATCAAAAAGATACCTGAGCTTTATTTTATCTCTTTTAATGGCAATGACCATATTTATTGGTCTTGACCTTGGGGATATAAATGTGCAGGCATTGTCGGGAGATACTCTCAAAAACGCTGACACGGAAGCCATACTTGAGGATATGGGTCTGGGCTGGAATTTGGGCAACTCTCTTGACGCAACAGGCGGTTCGGGTCTTGACACAGAAACATCGTGGAGCAATCCTAAAACAACTCAGGCTCTTATAGACAAGGTAAAGTCTTTAGGCTTCAACACAGTGAGAGTGCCTGTTTCTTGGGGCAAGCACGTATCGGGTGACAACTACACTATCGACTCAGCATGGCTTGCAAGAGTAAAGGAAGTAGTTGACTACTGCTACAAAAACGATATGTATGTAATTCTCAACATTCATCATGACACAAAGTCTTCTGCAAGCGCTTCGGGAGCAGGATATTATCCAAGGTCTTCTGCATATTCAAGCTCTGAGAAATTTGTTACGAGCGTATGGTCACAGGTGTCAGAATATTTCAAGGATTATGACTATCATCTTATATTTGAAACCCTTAACGAGCCTCGGCTTATTGGCACAGGCTATGAGTGGTGGTTCAACAAGTGGAGCATTCCGTCAGAGGTAAAGGACGCTATAGACTGCATTAACAAGCTCAATCAGAAGGCTGTTGACACCATAAGAGCCACAGGCTCAAACAACAGGGGCAGACTTATCATGTGTCCTGGTTACGACGCTTCCATAGACGGGGCAACTGTTTCAGGCTTCAAGCTTCCTACAGATATCTCAGGCAACAAAAACCGCATCGCTGTATCAGTTCACGCTTACAGCCCTTACAACTTTGCAATGAATGTTGGCTCAGGCTCGACCTCTTCATATACATCTTCTATAAAGAGTGAGCTTCAGGACCTTTTCAGCACGCTGAAAAGCACTTTCCGTGACAAGGGTATACCTGTTGTTATAGGCGAGTTTGGCTCAACGGACAAGAACAACACTGCTGAGCGTGTAAAGTGGGCGACAGACTACACTGCGCTTGCAAAAAAGAACAACATTCCATGCGTACTGTGGGACAACAATGCTTTTGCAGTATACAACGGAAGCAGCATTGTTCTCAACAGTGAATATCACGGCTACATAAACAGAAAAAACAACACTGTTACAAGCCCTGCAAAGGACGTTATCGAGGCTCTTATGAAGCCTTACGGCAAAAAAGCAGATCTTAACTGCTCTTCAAGCGTTACCATAGTTGCGGGACAGAGCAAGAACATTGGCGCAAGCTCATCAACAAGCGGTGCTGTTCTCACATACAAAAGCACGACTCCGTCAATATGCACTGTTGACAAGAACGGAAACGTGACCGCTTTCAAGACAGGCACAGGATATGTTACTGTTACGGCTTCTGCAAATGGTTATGGCAGCGTTTCAAAGGACGTTAAGATAGTTGTTTCAAAGAAGAGCCTTAACAACGGACTTCTTACGCTTTCAGAAACAAGCTATGTTTATGACGGCACATACAAAAAGCCTGCGGCTACAGTTACGTTTGGCGGCAAGGTGCTTCAGGAAGGCAAGGATTACACTATCTCATACAGAAACAATCTGAACGTTGGCGTTACAACTGTTATTGCGACAGGCATGGGCGACTACACAGGTTACACATCAAAGAACTTCACTATCACAAAGCGTGCAATGGCAGGCGGAACAGTTTCAATGGCTTCAAGCGTTTCATTCACGGGAAGCAATATTACTCCGTCAGTTACAGTAAAGGTAGCAGGCAGGACGCTTACAAACGGCACTGACTACACAGTTTCATACTCAAACAACAAGAAAGTTGGCACAGCTAGCGTTTATGTATACGGCAAGGGCAACTATTCAGGCTCTCTGAGCGCTAAGTTCGACATTGTTCCTGCAAAACAGCAGATACAGAAGCTTGAAACAAGATACAAGGGCTTCTATATTGATTGGGCGCAGAAAGGCTCTGCAACTGGATATGACGTTGAGTATTCTGTAAACGCAAACATGAGCGGTGCAGTGTCAAAGCATTTGACAGCAAACAAGCCTGACACGCTGACAGTAAGCGGTCTGGCAGGGGACAAGACATATTATGTTCGTGTTCGTTCTTACACAAACGTAAACGGCAAGGTATACTACGGCGCATGGTCTGATGTAAAGAGCATAAAGACAGCTAACAACGACATCACAAAGGCTACTGTTTCGGGCATTTCCACAAAGGCGTTCACAGGAAAGGCTATTACACAGAACGTAACTGTAAAGATCGGAAACACTGTTCTTAAAAACGGCACTGACTACACAGTTTCATACTCAAACAACAAAAAAGTTGGCAAGGCTACTGTAAAGATAACAGGCAAGGGCAAGTATGGCGGAGTTATCACAAAGACGTTCAAGATAAATCCTGCAAAGCAGGAGATACAGAAGCTTACAGCTAAGTCAAAGGCATTCTTTGTGGATTGGGCGCAGAAGGGCTCTGCTACCGGATATGAAATTCAGTATGCTACCAACTCAAAGTTCACAGGTGCTAAGAAAGTGACTATAACAAACAACAAGACAGACAAGACCACTGTTTCAAAGCTTTCTGCCAACAAGAAATACTATGTTCGTGTGAGATCTTACACAACTGTAGGCGGCACAAAGTATTACGGCGCATGGTCGGCTGTTAAGAATGTGACTACTAAGAAATAAGGCTATATTGGCATAATGAAAATACCGACGGCTCGGGTTGGGCGGTCGGTATTTTTTTGCGATATTTTTCAGTTTGTGGGGAAGCTAGGCGGGCGAACGTTGTTCGTCCCTGCATGGGGTCGGGGTTTTATCCGTTGGTGCTTGCCACAAAGAAGTATGTTATGTAGGACAGGACGATAAACGCAGAAGAAAGATAGCTCAGGGTGCTGACTATGGCTTTGCAGGGGGCTTTTTCAGAGCGGTTGCAAAGGTCTGTGAAAAGTCCGATATTTATAAGTCCTATGAGCATACAAGGGATTATGTATCTGAAATTCATTGTGCAGATAAAAGGATATCTGATACAGAAGTTATAATAGTTGCCTAAGATAGTGGCATAGACCACTGTGAGCATGAGTTTTTCGGTAAATCTTGCGTTATCAGTCTTTACAAAAAGCACTATGAGCATTGCGATGAACGCTATGACCGCAAGAACCAAGGCTATCCAGAAAAGTGCATATGGCACGAGCCTTGCGTTTTCGGGGAAGAAAGTTTCGTTTATGCCCTCGCCAAAAATGGAGTTTTTAAGCATTGCTATGGTAGGGTTATACTCTTTATAGCTTTCTCCGCCCCACTGCTCAAAGACTATTTTGATCTGTGAGAAGCTGAAGTCTGTAAGGCGGTGTTTGGCTGTAAGGTCGCCTATATACTGGACGTCGGCATTTGAAAGGCTTGGGACATAGTTTGGTTTTATGCCGAAACGCAGGTAGTTTCTCACGCTCCACCAAAGTCCAAGAGGACAGCATATTACACCAAAAAGGCACATTTGACCTAGGCGGTTTGCCATATTCTTACGATTTTGCACAAGCGCCACAAAGAAAAGTATGGCTACGGCAGGGGCGATAAGCCCTACGGATATTTTTGTCATCATGCCAAGACCGATACAGAGGGCGGCTTTAACGATATTCTTTGCGGTCTGCTCTCTATACCATTTCAGCACGCAATATATTGCTCCCACTGTAAAGCACAGCATAAGAGGGTCGTTATTTATTCCACCTGACATAAGGACAAAGTATGGATACATACAGCACATTCCAAACGGTATGGTCAGGGCTTTGCCTTTAAGGTCAAAGAGCCTTAATATCTTATAGACTGTTATTGTTACGGCACAGACATAGAAGAGGGTCAAGGCTTGTATAGCCTCGCACGCCATGTAATACTCTATGCCTATGGAGGCGCAGAATTTCAGCCATACTGCACAGATGATATGATGCAGAGGCGGGTGATAATACTGCCAAAGGGTGGTAGGGTCAAAATTCGGCAGGGCGTTGTTATTATAGATATACTCTATATAGCCTGCGTGACCGCCCTCGCCGCCGAAATACCACACGTCATTCTGTCTTGTATAGATATCGGACATGAAAACATAGGAATATCTCAGCACAAAGCCTGCTCCTGCCAAGGCAAGGCAGGTGACACGGTCGTGGAACTTTTTATCGTTATTGAGCAACGCGACATACATAACAAGCACGACGCAAAGTCCTGCAAAGCAGATAAAAGCCGCTTTATACTGGGTATGTACGAAATAATTCACTGCCGCAAGGGTCAAAAGGGTCTTGCCTGCAAAGGTCAAAACTGAGCCTGCGGTATGTTTTCCGCTGTCATCGAGCTGTTTCAAAAACCGTCTGAGGTAGAAAAACTCTATTATCATGAAAACGCCATACACAATGACGCCGTTTAAAAACTTATAGCTATAGCTTCCAAAGCCTGTGAGTGCAAGGCATATGAACGCTGCAACTATATAAGGGTGACGGCTGAGGGTGCGGAAGATCGCCTCAAGCCGTCTGTCGCTTATGGCTCTTCTGTTCATGTCTTTCCGCAGGGACAGAAGAAGTCCACCTTTCTTTTTGTTCATATTAGTTTCCAGATTTTTCTTCGTGATATTCTTTTTCTGTATTTACGTTCCAAATATCTTTTCTGCTCTTTTTGCCGGTCTTTATAGCTTCGGCTGTTTCCATGGCGGTGAGCATTGAATGGTCCATATTATTATATCTATGCTGACCGTTTCTGCCAACGCAATAGAGGTTCGGGAAAGTATCGAGGAACTTTATCATGGTATCGAAATGCTTATATGTATCAAAATAAGCAGGATATGCTTTCTTGACCTTTTCTCTATGGGAATCGAGCACTTCGTTTTCGGAGATAACTCCCATTTTAACAAGCTCAGCGGTTGCGAACTTCACGCAATCCTCCTCGGACATATTCCAGAAATCGTCCCCCTCGGCACAGAAATACTCAAGGCCTATCCAAACTGTATCCTCAGGCTTTTCCACCATATAAGGCGACCAGTTGTTGAATATCTGTATTCTGCCCAGTTTCACGCCCTTATCCTGAACATATATCCAGCAGTCAGGGACGATATTGCCGAGAGTTGTTTTATTTGTTTCATTTTTAAGGTTGAGCTTATTGACAAGCAGACCAACGGTAACAAAGTCACGATACGGCAGACCCTCGGCTATCTTTATGACGGTATCGCAAGGCTTTGTGCCGTCCATGCCGAGGATAAGGTCTTTGACAGGCATTGAGGAGATAAAGATATCACCAGTGAAGGTCTTTTCGCCCTCAGCGGTATCGCAGACAACGGAGGTGACTTTTCTGCCCTCGCACATTATTTTCTTTACCTGACAGCCTGTGAGTATTTTTCCCCCAAGCTCTTTTACTTTCTCAGCGGCTGTTTCCCAAAGCTGACCAGGGCCGTATTTTGGATACCAGAACTGTTCGATAAGGGAGGTTTCCACCTCGCCCTTATTCTTTGTGCCGAACACCTTTTTGAACATATCTTTCAAAAGGGCTGTGATAGAAAGACCTTTTACACGCTGCGAACCCCAATCTGCGGATATCTCGCTAGGGTGTCTGCCCCAGAGCTTTTCGGTATAGCCCTCGAAGAACATAGAGTAGAGGACCTTTCCGAAGCGGTTTATATAGAAGTTCTCAAGGTTTGTTTCAGGCTTTTTGAACACGCACGCCCAAAGGTAGCTAAAGCCTGCTTTCATGGTGGTGACAAAGCCCATGTTCTTTATGGTTTCGGGCTTCATTGAGATAGGGTAGTCGAAGAAGTGCTTATTGTAATAAATTCTTGACACTCTGTCACGGACGAGCATTACATTATCCTCGGTTTCAGGGTCGGGGCCGTTTTCGGCAAGCGGCTTTTCGTGGCCTAGCTTTTTATCGTCATAGGCAGGCTTGCCCTGCAAAGGCATAAGGTCTGCCCACCAATCCATGACCTGCTGATTTTTGGAGAAAAATCTGTGTCCGCCTATATCCATGCGGTTGCCGTTATATCTCACTGTCTGTGATATTCCGCCCATTGCCTGCGAGCCTTCGAGTATGGTCACGTCATAGTCACCGCCGTTTTTAAGAAGCTCTATTGCCGCAGTCAGACCGGCTGGGCCTGCGCCTATAATAATTACCTTTTCCATGTGTTATCCTCTCCTGTTTAGACTTTATTTTTATCAAATATAATAAATTTTCTGCCTGCAAAGTTCCATATGAAAACTATCACTGTGGAAACGAGTTTGCCCACAAGATAATATTTATCCTGCGGGAGAAGTGTGCCGAATATGAGCTTTGAAGCAAGGATATCCTTGAAAAACCATATTATTGCGGCGTTTATGCCAAGTCCCACAACGCCTACGGCGGCAAATGCCGCAAACTCTGCAAGGCGGTTTTTTATCTTTGAATTTTTGAATATCCAAAACGTACTCAGAACATAATTCACCAAAAGTCCTGCCACGAAAGAGATAGTCGCGGCAACGACGGGGTCGAAGCGGCAAAGCTCCACAAGCGCGGTCATAATGCCGTAATCCACCACAAAGGCAAAGCCGCCCACAAAGACGTATCTGAAAAACTGTATGAATGTATTATCGGTATCGCCCGAAAAAAGCTGTTTTATCTTCATTTTTTATGTTCCGTTCTGAAAAGTTTCTTGTGGGCAAACACTGCAAAAAGTGAGCCTACTATATATAAGTACGTTTTAAAAAGGCAAAATGTTGCTATTTTTTACAAAGTTCTATCTTTCGCACAAATATATGACGCTGTTTTTGTACATGGTGCTTAAACACAAAGTTCATAAAGCATTAATTAATATTATACTACTTTTTCTTCATTTCGTCAAGTAAACTTGTGCAAAAACAAAAAATGGACGGTTTTATCCGTCCTCTGATGGTGTATGAAAATTTTTGCCGATCGGTCAATGACAAAAAGAGGGCGACCAAAGGTCGCCCATACAAGTTTTTTCAGAACCATTACAGATCATATTCTGTTATGAGGTTTAAGTTTTTTATCCTCATACATATATTTATCAGCGATGTGCATTACATCGTCGAACCAGAAATTTTCTACCGGAGCAACGGCTGCGCCCACGCTTACTGAGAGGACATAGGATTTTCCGCAGTGTCTGTTCAGCTCTGCCATTTTATCCTTTATCTCTTCCTTGACCTGCTCGGCAAGGTCTGTATCAACTATAGCAAAAAGGGCAAGCTCATCTCCGCCAAATCTTCCGCAGACCTTATTCTCTATGCTCACGCTGTCGATAGCGTTTGCGGCGGCTCTTATTGCATAGTCGCCTGCTTCGTGTCCGAAATTATCGTTTATATACTTTAATCCGTCAACGTCCACTGAGACTACAAGTGCAAGCTGGTCGTTTCTTCGTGGGAGAGTTTCAAGTGCGTTATAAAAGCCAGTACGGTTATAAAGCCCTGTTAGCATATCGTGACGGTACATTTCTTCGATATGCTTTGTCATATACTTCTGATAGGTGACGCTTCGGAAGCTGCCCAAGGCGGTATTTAGGGAATTTACATAGAGTGGTATTTTAAAATACTCGCTGAGCTGCGCCGGAAAATAGAAGCAGGCATAGCCAAGTGGTACGCCGATATGGGCAAGTGCTGAAAATATGAGGGGGACTTTATAGTCCATTATATTCTCTATATCGGGAATGATGTTGGTGCGGTCAAAAGGCTGTGGGATATTTCTATCTTCCACGGCACGGCTCCGCAAAAGTATCATTTTATCGCTAAAAAGCGGTTCTCTATTGCTTACACCAGGGTCTTTACGTTCGTCAAAGAAATCGCCGTTCACCACAATAGCCACATCGCCAAAAGCATACTCCTTCAGCAGTGCGGCAAGAGTCTTAGGAGTTTCGCAATTCATGATATTCACTGCAAGCTCATAGAGGACACGCTCCTCGTCCTGATAGCGATTCATTCTGTCCCGGAGTATTCTGATATACTCCCCTGTATTTATCTGCTCGACTGATGGTTTACATCCGCAGGAATTTTCAACGGACAGGTCATAGTCTACTGTATATATTTTTTCGGGCTTTTCACCAGCCAAAGCTTTACTTATAACATCAATGATGGTTTTAGCGGTATCATCATAGCTACAGCCGCTTGTTGTAAGCATAGGAGTGCAAAAATTAGCTTCTTCTGAGCCGTCAAAGCCTGTTACGATAATATCCTCCGGGATCTTATAGCCCCTTCTTTGAAACTCAGCCCCTGCGGCTATAGCCATCATATCATTTGCACAGATGATCGCTCTTGGGACTTTATTTTTTTCTATCATATCGTCCACTGCTTTCAAAGCAGGAACAGACCAATAGTCACCGTAATAAAAGACATCATTTCTGAATGGGATATCATACTCCTCGAGTAGCTTTCTGAAAACTGCTATACGCTCTTCTGAATTTTCTTCGTCTTTTCTGCCTGCGATAAAGCCTATATCTCTTACACCATGCTGTTCTATCACATGGCGAACCACTTGCTCAAAGCCTTTTGCATAGCCGAATTTGATGCTTATACAATCGTCATGCTCTACGCCGACTGATATGACAGGCTTACCATATTTGGCGGCGTCCATTCTGATTTTTGTCATTACATTCTCAGCATACACACCCTCTTCAAAGGTCACGACGGCATCTGTTATATTATAATCAATAAGGTCAAACACAGACTGCTCGCCTTTTTCAGACAGAGTCTTCCAATAAAGGTCTGAGCAGGTGTGATATACGAACAGCCTGTAATCGTTTTCAACAACAAAATTATTAAGAGCCCGTATGATTCTATAATTACGCTCATCATAGACTTTACACATACAGACAGCAATTATTTTGATGTTACCGATCATACAGCACAGCTCCTTTCCTATAAATTCAAACACAGTGTTATTATAACATGATTTAATGAATAAATCAAGAGAAAATTGGACAATTTTTAAGAAATTAAGACATAGTTTCGCACACTTGATTAAATAATTAAAGAAAAGGAGCAGGCTGTTAATCCAGTCTGCTCACATCGTTCCATGACCTTACACGCTGATAAGACATTTTATGCTGTTGGAGATACTCGTCGGTATTTTCGGGAGGGCTGGCGATATCCTGTGGTTTATCGCTTGTAAAGATATCCTCATAATCGTTAGTTATGACCTTATCGCCCTTTTGGTTATCAAGCAATTTTTGCAGGTTTTCGGTCATTTTATCACGGGTAAGCCCCTCGAAGTCTATACGCTCTTTTCTGCCGTCGAAGGGAAAGTTGGGGAGTTTACGCATGAAATTAAGGTCAGACACAGTTTTTGCGGTGATGACAGCGGCTACTATAAGGTAGGCGAGCATAACGAAGGTATCGCCTGACACGCTTTCAAAAAGGGCGAATTTCAGACCCATATATAATATCATCACGACAGGGGAAGCGACTATCAATTTAGTTGTATCCGCCATGAGCAAAGCACCGCAGGCGGCAAACGCCACATAGTTAAAAAAGGCATTTGAGCTTGCATCAAAAAATGCGAACATCGCACTTTCCGACGCAAAAAAATTCGCCCATCCCATCATTCCGTATATTATAGCCGCAGGAATAAGCAACGCAAAGGTAAAAGCTGCAAATCGCCGCTGCCTTTTTATAAGCCTGCGGAAATGCCTGCGAAGAGTTTCGTCAGGCAGTGTTTTATAGTCGGCTCTCAGATCAAACATTTCCATGTTATGTCACCTCCTGAATTTATTATAGCATTGGGGGAGGGGATTGTCAAATGGTTTCTGGGGGTGTTAGCACAAACCATGTAGTGGAGCGGCGCAATTTCTGCTTTGCAGAAATACGACGTCCCATTATTTCTCGCACGTCACCATTTGTGTTTTTTCACAACAACCCCGAATAACCACACAACGCATTTGTAGGGGACGGCGCCCCCGACGTCCCGACACCTCGACAGCCTTTGTCCCCCTGCATGGCTTGTAAAAAAAATACAAACCTCGCTCCTCCGAGCGGGCTGTCGAGGGCGCCAGCCCCTACAATTCTGAAATTACGGCAAGTCCTGAGCACGGGCGAACTATGTTCGCCCCTACCGATGTTTGTGGGATTATCAAGGGTTGCGAGATAAACAATAATGCGAAATGTCAAAGGGGGGTGGGCGGTGCAGATTTTGTGCTCCAATATGGGGTTTGTTTGATATATGGCTCTCGTGTGCTTTTTACACTTTAATCTGCACCTTGTCGGCTTACGCCGAATGAGGCTCTGCCTCATACTCCGCTCAGGGCTTTGCCCTAAGAACCCACAAGCCCTCTAACGCCGGGCTTGAGCCTGCGTTTAAGTGCTCGCTACGCTCGGTGCTTGTCCACATCTCTGTTGAGCTTTGCCCATTTCTCATTCCTCATTCCTCATTCCTCACTCCTCACTTAATACCGCTCCCCTCTTGCATTCTCCCACACTTTAGGTTATAATATCACTATAGTAATAATTTCAGGAGGACGTAACATGAATAGATCATATGACGAATACAACTACACCCTCTCAAAGCGTGAACTGGAAGAGCTTAAATTCTTATTCATCTCTGATGATGTGGACTACAACGACACTGACAGCAATGGGCTTACTTTCCTGCTCACTGCAATCGAAAGTGCAGACCTCGTGGAGCAGGACGGCGTTCTCAAGCCTGACAAGCGAAGTGTTGATTTCATCAAATGGCTCATCGCTCAAGGCTCAGATGTGAACTTCCCTGCTGACAAAAAGCCTTTACAATATGCTATCAAATGTGAAGAGGAGATATCTCGCCGTAAAGGCAAAGCCTGCGATATGTCAGAAATTCTTCTGCTTCTCCGTGAAGGCGGTGCTGACAGCACCGGTCTTGACGAGCTTATTGACGGAGGATTCTCCGCTCTGAGGTATAGCATGAGAGAATTTATAATAAATCAGAATGACGCAGGTCAGCGTGTTGACAAGTTTCTCACAAAGGCTGTGCCGAAGCTGCCTAAAAATCTGCTGTACAAATATCTGCGCCTAAAGCGTATCAAGGTCAACGGCAAACGCTGTGAGATATCCACACGGCTTGCTTGCGGTGACGTTATGCAGCTTTACATCAATGACGAATTTTTCGAGGGCGAAGTTGCTGACAGACCTGCTTTTCTCAGTGCGCCAACGTCTTTGAATATTATTTACGAGGACGAGAATATTATCCTTTGCGACAAAAAGTGCGGACTTGTGGTGCATGAGGACGAAAGCGGTTCGGCGGACACGCTCATAAACAGAATACAGCACTATTTATATGACAAGGGCGAATACCGTCCTGAGGAGGAGCTGTCTTTTGCTCCTGCCCTTTGCAACAGGATCGACCGCAACACCGGGGGAATCGTCATATGTGCGAAAAATGCTGAAAGTTTGCGTGTGCTTAATCAGAAAGTTAAAGACAGAGAACTTGAAAAGCTTTATCTTTGTGTGACAGTGGGCATACCAAAGGAAAAGTCTGCTCGGCTCACGGCTTATCATCAAAAGGACGAGGCGACAAAAACTGTCAAGGTATCTGACAAAAAGTTTCAGGGCAGCCGCACCATGATAACCTCTTATCGTGTGCTTGCGGAAAACAAGGCTGATGACCTTGCACTTCTCGAAGTTGACCTCATCACAGGCAGGACGCATCAGATAAGGGCGCATCTTGCTCACATTGGCTATCCACTTCTCGGTGACGGCAAATACGGAATAAATAAAGTCAACCGTGCATACAATGTGAAAACGCAGGCACTTTATTCGTACAAGCTCACCTTTAAATTCACCACTGAAGCAGGCATACTTGAATATCTAAACGGCAAGAGCTTTCAGGTTAAAGACGTATGGTTTTGCGAAAAATTCTTCGGATATAAGCTCTGATATTTCGTTAAATCGCACTATTTCGACACTGTGGATTTGTCATATACGACAAAATAATATAATTTTCGTGCAAATTTTGTGTAAATTGTTCAAAAGTGCTTGCAAATGTATATAAAATATGTTATAATTATTTAGTCAAATTTAACGGCTGTACTATATATACAGAAAATGACAGATATATTTTATAGATTTGGAGGAACAAAGGTATGACAGGAGATCTGCATTGTCACACAACACTGTCTGACGGCTCGCTTGGTATAGAAGAGGTCATTGTTCAGGCAAAAAGAATGGGACTTGACTTTCTTGCGATAACAGACCATGACACTCTTTCATCATCAAACAGAGCGCAAATACTTGGCGAACGTTATGGGGTCAAGGTCATTCCTGCGGTAGAGCTTTCCGCATGGGACAAGAAGCGCAATTCAAAAGTACACATTCTTTGCTATGCACCGCAGAAACCTGACAGGCTGGAAGGTCTTTGCCTGAAGTCATGCCAGATAAGAAAAGACTGTGCAAAGGAAATGATAGAAAATGTAATGGCAAGATATCCTATTCCTGCCGATGCTGTACTGCACTACACAAAAAGCTCAAAGAGCATTTTTAAACAGCATATCATGAGAGCATTGGTAAATTACGGCTATGCCACTGAGCTTTACGGCTCTGTGAACGACAAGCTTTTTGCATATCCAAACGGCGAATGTCTTGTGACCCGTGAATATCCTGACGTAAACTTTGTGCTTGATCTTATCCATTCCGCAAAGGGCATTGCAGTAATGGCACACCCTGTTATGTTCAACAACACCGAGCTGCTCCTTGAGCTTATCGAGGCAGGCAAGCTTGACGGAATTGAAGCTTATCATTACTCTGCTACTCCAACTCAACAGCAGAAGCTTGTGGATATCGCAAAGGAACATGACCTGATAGTGACTGGTGGCTCTGACTTCCACGGTCTGTATAATGAGACTATGACACATATCGGAAGCATGACCACTGACAAGGAAAATCTTGATAAGCTGTTCAAGCT
>OHLH01000530.1_pt1 | contig 25346 bp, 16 predicted proteins | sample 1569061 | NCBI WGS metagenome assembly OHLH01 (sample SAMEA3879603, study PRJEB24766) | human gut metagenome | biome: human-associated habitat; feature: feces | place: USA | collected 1985/1987
ATTTCCTATATAGTTGTCTATTTCTGAATTCCTATTTGAACCTGTCAATTCACAAAATTTATCATACCATGCGGCAGTTCTATGCGAATCTCCTAACGAGACCACTAACTTGTTATATAATTTGTGTACTGGAATACTGGTGGGTTTTACCTTATTATCACCTAAAGTTAGAGAAGTACCATTTTCTCCATAAACTCCTCCTATCTCATTACCATCTTTATCTATAAATTTAATTGCTTGTAATCCATTGGAGTCTATTTTAGCAATAATATTTCCTTTTAAATCTGTAAAATAAAACCCTTCTTCATATTTATCAACATGAAGTCCTTTATCGGCTAAGTCTATTGCCGAGATTATATTACCCTCTTTGTCATAAAAGTTTATAGAATGTACACCATCGGATTTTATAATAGCTATTATATTACCTGATTTGTCACAAAAGAAAAAACCATCTGATAAATCTTTTATCCTACTCTCAGAATCATTAGATGCATTCAACTTTTTCCCAAATGATTTATCCACTTCATCCTTTAACATGTTAAACTTCCCAACACCAACCTGTGAGAATGAATTAGTCGCCCAGGAACCTCCACCAAACTCCCATTTCTCCGTATCACCAGCAGAGTTAATGAAGCTGACGGTGAGCCCATCTGACCTAAGTTCTGCCGGAACTGATTTTATCTTCTTATCCTTAAATAATTATCTGTTGAATTTGAGAGCTGGTAGAACCTGGGTAGAAATCAATAACTAGTATCACGATTTCTACCCAGGTTCTACCGACTTTAATCCGATGCGTACTCATCCCATTTTATTCGGCTTATATCTTGCAGAAGTGAAGAAACTTTACTGATTGCAGATATGGGGAATAATGATTCTACATTATTATTTTGTGATAATAAAGTAATTGCTTCAGTAAGATCTTGGTTTATGCATGTTATAACCTCAAAATCATTTAACTGATGCTTGTGTACTAAGTCCTCTAATGTTATTGTGTCTATATTGACTGTTTTTAATATACTATTCTTCATAACTAAATTTAATGTTGCACTTTGTTGTACGATTTTTTTCCTATTCAGAGTGCGTAAAGCTCTTTAATCAGGTTTATTGTAATCTAATGAAGAATAGCTTTCTTCAAATAAACGTTGGGGATTTTGTTCAGAAGTACGATTGCACAGGTTAATGATACTAAAATTCACCTTGATAGTTTTTTATAAGTTCGTTTGCTTCTTGTATGTCATGTGGAGTATATATGTCTGTCATCAGAATACTACTATGCCTTGCTTGGTCACGAACACTTAATACGTCTTCCTGTCGTAACATGTTGGTGATTCCGGTATCTTTCAGACTGTAAAATTTGTAAGAATCTGGGAATCCCAATTTCTTGCGTATATGCCGCAGCCACCAGTCGCGAAAAATTTTTTCGGATACTTGTTTATTACCTGGTCTAAATCCTTCAGAGAATAGGAAATAGTGTGATGGGTAATCAAACGTGTGTAGGTCCAGCATGAGCATGATTACTTTTTGGGGTAAGGTAATAGTTCCGTTTTTTCTGTTTTTAGAAATTGTATCTTGCACGAATATAGTTTGGTTCGATAACGATATGTTGGCTAATCTGAGTTTTACCATTTCTGACGGTCGGATGAAACAATAATATAGAATGTAGCATGCAAGTAAGTAATGCTTATTGATTTCTGTCAGATAATCATGCAGCATATTCAAATGCACTTGGCTTATAAGAGCCCTTGTCTTATGCTTAAATCGTCTTCCTAACACGCTGATTCCATCCGTTGGGAGTGTCTTTAAATAGTTTTTCTCAACGCAATAGTGACTGAATAATCGGAGAAATGATAAGTAGTTATCTCTCGTATAGGCTGTGTTGTCTCTGTTAATGTATATCTCATCTAGAAATTCGACACAAAAATCTTTGTTGAACTGGTATATGTATGTGATAGGTATGCGTTTTCTTTGATTATACTCAACGAGGTTTTTCAGTTGTGAAGATAATGATTTATGTGTTTCAGGCCGATAGACACCTTCATTCAGTAATTTGTCAATATATGTTCGGTATCTATCGATTATTTCAGAAAAAGGAAGATAAGCAGAGCCAGAAGACTTTTCTATCCAAGGGTTCCATCCTTGCGAAAGTTGTTCTGATAATCTGTTCATCAGATTGTTGCAATATTTTCTCCGCTGATTCGCGTTCTTAATTTTGTTCAGTTTGATTTTCTTTCTTCGCATTTTCCCGGTGGCTGGATCAAATGCGTAAAAATCAATATAAGACTCTTTCCCTTGGTGATATACCGGTGGTGTGTATCTCCGGATTTCATCTACATTTGCCATTTTTTTTTATGATAAGCTGATTAAATCAGATTATCACTCATAGCTTAACATTCATTTACTTATTACCGCGTCCCAATTTCGTCCCGGTAGTTTTAAATAAAGAAAGGTAACTCTCTTTGAATCAGAAAGTTACCTTTTAACCAGTCGGGGTGACTGGATTCGAACCAGCGACCACACGCCCCCCAGACGCGTACTCTAACCGGGCTGAGCTACACCCCGAATTGCGGATGCAAAGGTAGTGCTTTATTCGGAATAAGCAAACTTTTTCCGCAATTATTTCTTTCAATTTTGAAATTCTATTCAGGTCTCTGGAAAAGACTTTTTTCGGTTAAGAAGTCTATCCCATCGTTTCGCGATAGAAATCAAGCAGTTCGTAAATTTCTTCCTGCGAAGCGGTCTGGTTGATACGGATATCGCCGACTCCTCCTAACAGGGTGAAATTGATTACACCGGATGCTATATTTTTCTTGTCATGCTTCATCAAGTCGTAGAGAGAGTCATAGTCATCACATGTAAAGTAAAGACTGCCATAGTTTTCTTTAATGAACTGGATGGTGGTTCGTAATGCTTCCTTGGGAAAACCACAACGAAGGTGGGAAAGGTAAAGTTCACAAACCATTCCCCAGGCTACGGCATAGCCGTGAAGCACCGGGTGTTCACTCTTTAAGGCAAAACTTTCGAAAGCATGTCCGATGGTATGACCGAAGTTCAATGCTTTCCGTATGTTTTGTTCGTAGGGGTCTTTTCCCACAATATCTTCTTTTACCTTTACGGATTGTCCGATGAGGGTTTGTAGCTTGGAGTAATCTATCTGGTTAAAGTCGAATTTGAGCAGCTCGCTCCAGTGTGCTTGATTGCTGATGAGACCATGTTTCAGCATTTCTCCATAGCCGGAAAGTAGGTTCTGTATGTCAAGGGTTTTGAGAAACTCACTGTCAATCAACACCTGATCTGCCGGATAAAAAGCGCCGATTTCATTTTTCAAATCGTTGAAATTGATACCCGTCTTTCCGCCAACGGCTGCATCTATCATGGAAAGTAGTGTCGTGGGGATATTTATGTATGAAATACCTCGTTTGAAGGTGGCGGCGGCAAACCCTCCCAAGTCGGTTACCATTCCTCCTCCCAGATTAATCAGTAGCGTGTGACGAGTGGCTCCCCGGCTGCTGAGCTGGTTCCATACATAAGCCAATGTCTCCAGGTTTTTATGGATGTCTTCTGGACCGATGACAATTTGTTCTGCTTCTTTCAAGTTGGGAATGCCTTGTAGCAAGGGAAGGCAGAAACGGCAGGTATGCTCGTCGGTCAGGATAAAAATCTTGTCGTATGAATGTGCGGATATCTTCAGGCTGAGTTCCGACGTGAAATTTTGGCAAATAATGACTTCCTGTTTACTCATAAGTGTATTTGTTTTAGGCGCAAATTTAGAAAAAAAGTTAGAAGAAGTCAGATGTTGGCTTACAATTAAGTATTTTTGTGCGAATAAAAATAAATTAGGTTATGAAAGGATTTTTACCGGCCTCGTGCCGTTTATTGGGGTATGTATTATTGCTGTTGGCTGTATTTGTACCTTTATTGATGTATATGTTCGGACAGGTGAACGACGGCAATTTGCTGTATGTGAAATTGAGTATGAAGGTAGTAATCTGGCTTTCATTGTTTATGATTTTTCTGTCCAGGATGAAGGAGGAAAATGAAGAAGCGTTTTCTATCCGTCGGAAAGCGATGGTAATCTCGCTCTATTTGTGGGGTATTTATTATGTGGTGATGCTGGTGAAGTCGGCGTATGATGGAAATTTACAGGAAGCTGACAATTCAGTAGGTATCGTTTACATGGTGATTAATGTGTTCTGCAAAGAATTTTTGATGCAGAAAGCGCGGATTGAGAAAAATTTCCGGCAAAATAAATAAAAAATAGGGGTAGAGGGTTAAACCTTTTTCCAGAATGATTGTCAAAGGTACAATTAATCAAATGGAAGAAAAAAGGAAAGGCAATGAAAAGATTTTTATTGGGAATGCTGCTGATGGTTGGGGTAGCCATTTCCGCTTTTGCGCAAAGTGGAAGCAGCCGAGGTACCGTTTCGGGTACGGTAATAGATGATGGAGACAAGTCGCCTGTGATTCAGGCAACTGTGCAACTTCTCTCAGTGAAGGACAGTTCGATGGTAGTGGGAAATGTGACAGATATGAATGGACATTTCTCTTTATCAGTGCGTCCTGGTAAATATCTGTTGAAGGTTTCATACATTGGATATACTCCTTTTTTCAAGCAGGTGGCACTTACGCGAAATGCTCCACGAGTAAATGTGGGGAAGGTGCAACTGGCTACGGATGCCATTATGCTGGCGGAAGCTGTGGTGGTAGCACAGGCTCCGGAAGTAACAGCTGCAGAAGATACATTGGTATATAATAGTTCTGCTTATCGTGTGCCGGAGGGATCGGCTTTGGAGGAGCTGGTAAAAAAACTGCCAGGCGCTGAAGTGGATGAGAATGGAAAGATTACTATCAATGGAAAGGAAATTAAGAAAATCATGATTGATGGGAAGGAATTCTTTGCCGATGATCCGAATATCGCCATGAAGAACTTGCCGGTGAATATCATTGATAAGGTACGTGCGTACGACAAGCAGTCGGACTTGGCACGTGTGACGGGTATTGATGATGGGGAAGAGGAAACGGTGCTTGATTTGAGCGTGAAGCCTGGAATGAATAAAGGTTGGTTTGGCAATGCAGACCTTGCTGCCGGAACGGAAGACCGTTACAGTGGAAAGATAATGTTAAACCGTTTTGTGGGAGACAACCAGTTCACGGTGATCGGCTCAATGAACAATGTAAACGACAATGGTTATCCAGGAGGTGGAGGAGGTTTCCGCATGGGTGGACAAAATGGATTGACCAGCATTAAAATGGGTGGTTTCAACTTTAGTACCCAGAGTGAAAAACTGGAAACCGGTGGTAGTGTGAACTACAATTACAAGGATGCGGATATCATCAGTAAGCAGGCTTCGGAAACCTTTGTGTCTACCGAAAGCAGTTCATTCAAGAATGCGATGACAGCAAACCGGAATAAAACAACTTCATTGACTGCTGATTTCCGTATCGAGTGGAAACCGGATACTATGACTACTGTTATTATCCGTCCGCGTCTGACCTATGGAAAGAATAATAATGCGAGCAATAGCAATTCGTTTACGTTTAATCAGGATCCGGGATATACTACCGATGAGATTCTGAATGCAGGTGAGAACTTGTCTACATTGATTCCGGAAGAGGCGATTATTAATACAATCGCACGTAACAGTTTGCAAAAGAGTAGTGATTTCAATGTGGGAGGTTCGGCTATGATTAACCGCCGTTTGGGCAAAGCCGGCCGTAATATTACTTTCCGTGGAACTTACAACTATACGAACAGTTCGAGCGAGCAGTTCTCCGAATCAGAAACGGAATATTTCCAGAAAACGGATGACGAACGTCTGGAAATCTTGAACCGTTACATTACCACACCGACCTTGAATTACAATTATAGTGCCCGGTTTACGTACAGTGAACCGATTTTCAAGGGTGGTTTCCTGCAGTTCAGCTATAATTTCCAGTATAAGCGTTCGAAGAGTGACAACTCAACTTATACGATGCCGGAGGATTGGGTCATTAGTCAAGGATTCGGTGGTGACCATACGGGAGAACTGGATACACAGAACAGTAAGAGTGCACAGTACACTTACTATAATCACCAAGCGGATATTTCTTTGAGATGGATTCGTGAGAAAATGCGTTTGAATGCTGGATTCTCTTTCCAGCCTCAGAAATCTAAACTGTCTTACAAGAAGGATCAGCTGGATACGGTGGCTATCCGTAACGTATTCAATTTTACTCCGACCTTTGACTTCCGTTATAATTTTTCTAAGACCAGCCAGTTGCGAATCAACTATCGGGGAAGAAGTTCTCAGCCGAGTATGACTGATTTGCTTCCGATTGAGGATACGACCGACCCGCTGAATATCCGTCGGGGAAATCCGGGATTGAAGCCGGCATTTACAAATACTTTCATGGCTTTCTATAATACGTTTGATACGAAGAAGCAACGGGGTATCATGACGCACTTCCGGTTTGAGAACGTGATGAACAGTATCAGTAACCGTAGTACATACGACCCGACAACCGGTGGAACAATTACCCAGCCGGAAAACATTAATGGAAACTGGAACTTGTTTGGTATTTTAGGATCAAACACCGCTTTGAGAAATAAGAAATATACCATCAATACCTTCACTATGGCGCGTTACAACAATATTGTAAGTTATATGAGCGATACACAGTCGCAAAGCGCATCTGATAAAAACAAAACACGCCAGCTTTCTTTGAGTGAACGTTTGAGAGGAACTTATCGGAATGACTGGTGGGAGTTCTCACTGAATGGTTCGTTGGCTTACACACATTCCCGCAACAGTTTCCAGGAGGAGAATAACATGGATACTTACCAGTTCTCCTACGGTGCCAGTACAAATGTCCGTCTCCCTTGGAATATGTCGATTGCTACAGATATTTCTCAGAATTCACGTCGTGGATATGCTGATGCGAGCATGAACCGGGATGAGTTGATTTGGAATGCACAGATTTCACAAGATTTCCTGAAAGGGAATGCGGCAACAGTCAGCATTCAGTTCTATGATATTTTACGGAACCAGAGCAACATCAGCCGTGTAATCAGTGCGGCGATGCGAAGTGATACGGAATACAATGCAATCTATAGTTACTGCATGGTTCATTTTATCTATCGTTTGAATTTGTTTGGTGGAAAAGGTGCTGGTCCCCGTATGGGTGGTCCTGGAGGTCCGGGATTCGGTCCTGGAGGAGGACATGGACCTCGCCGATTCTGATATTCGGAAGGAAGAAATGCCGCAAAAGTTGTATCTGACTTTTGTGGTATTTTTTTTGTCTTTTTCCAAATAACTTGTATTTTTGTTGGAAACCAAAGTCTGATGGATATAGCAGTCTGGAATAGTATCTTTGTGGCCGCAGCCTATTTCCTCTATTTTGCAGTGATACTGACGACCATCTTTGTCGTGATTCTTGATAACCGCAGCCCGGTGAAGACCATGGCATGGATTCTGGTGCTTTTCTTTCTTCCGCTTGCCGGATTGATTCTTTATTTGTTTTTTGGGCGGAGCACGCGAAAGGAACGGTTGATTAGCCGGAAGGGATATGCCCGTTTGAGCAAGCGTCCAATGGCAGCCTACCAGGCACAGTCGTCGGTGGGCTGTGAGCATGGGAAACAGCGTCTGATGGATTTTTTCAATCATGTCAACAATGCTTTGCCTTTTGCCGGTAACAAAGTGACGGTGTATACGGATGCGGTGTCTATGCTGGCGGATTTACTGAAAGCCATTTACCGGGCACATCATCACATTCATCTGGAGTTCTATATTTTTGAAGATGATGCGGTAGGTAGATTGGTACGTGATGCTTTGATTGACCGTGCCCGTGAAGGAGTGAAGATACGGGTACTGTATGACGATGTGGGTTGCTGGAAAGTTTCTCATGATTTCTATGAGCAAATGCTTTGTGAGGGTATTGAAGCGCTCTCATTTTTGAAGGTTCGTTTTCCTCAGTTTACCAGTAAGGTGAATTATCGTAATCATCGTAAAATAGTGGTGATTGATGGCTGTGTAGGTTTTATAGGGGGAATGAATCTGGCAGAACGTTATGTGAAAGGACTGGGTAAAGGAGTCTGGAGAGATACGCACGCCAAGCTTGAAGGTAAAGTGGTGTATGGATTGCAGACTGCTTTTTTGACCGACTGGTATGCCATTGACCGTACGTTACTGACTTCTGAAACTTATTTTCCAAGGATTACAGTAAAGGGAGATGTGCTGGCACAGATTGTCACTTCCGATCCGGTAGGGGAATGGCGTGATATCATGCAAGGACTGATGATGGCGATTTGTGGAGCGAAACGTTATTTTTATGTACAGACTCCCTATTTTCTTCCTAATGAGGAGATTATGACAGCGTTGCAGACTTTGGCATTGGCGGGTGCAGATGTACGGATTATGCTTCCCAAAAGAGGTGACTCCTGGCTGATTCATAAAGGTTCTCTTTCTTATCTGTCTGAAATGATGAAGGCGGGTGTCAAAGTTTATCTATATAAAAAAGGCTTTTTACATTCCAAACTGATGGTATGTGATGATGAGTTTTCCACAATCGGATCCACCAATATGGATTTTCGTAGTTTTGAACATAATTTTGAAGCCAATGCTTTCTTTTATGGTAAGGAGACAGCATTGGCTTTGCGTGAAATCTTTTTGGCTGACCAAAAAGATTGTATGTTACTCTCAGCTCGCGTTTGGGAGAAACGTTCTTGGAAAAACAAAGTTACAGAGTCTGTGGTACGTCTGTTTGCCCCTTTGCTTTGAAGAATGAGAAATTGACGCTTCCGTAATGGCGATGTTCAAAAAAGCAAGGATGCTGTTCGAAACTGAGGTTTTTGCCATGTTCCAACACAAAAATTCCTTCTGGTTTGAGCAAGTTGTGCTGGAATATCAGGTTGGGGATATCGGCCAGTTTTTCTAGGGCATACGGGGGATCCGCAAAGATAAAATCAAACTGCATGCTACATTTTTCGATATACTTGAATACGTCTGCTCTTAGAGGGATGCATTTGTCGGTTTTGACTTCCTTCATGACTTTATTAATAAAGGCATGATGTTGTGGGTCTTTCTCTACGGATATGACTTGGTCGCACCCTCTGGAAACAAGTTCGATACTGATACTTCCTGTACCGGAAAACAAGTCAAGGGCTGTCACTCCATCTTCAAAGTCAATGTAGTTGGTAAGTACGTTGAACAAGTTTTCCTTGGCAAAATCCGTAGTAGGACGTGCCTTGAATGTGTGGGGGACGTCAAAGCGTCTTCGTTTGTATATTCCGCTTATTACTCGCATGAGGTTAGAGATAGCATATCAAATGGAATGTGTTTGATACGGTTTAGTCCTGAATCATTGAATTCCATCTGGGGGTTAATGATGAAAAGTTTTCGTATATATTTCTGTAATAAGAGAAGAAGCTCTTCCCATTGTGTTGTCCGGTCGTTTCCATGAATATACAAGGAATCTTTTTCCTGATCAAATCCGGCTTGTTGCCACACATTGAGTAGGTAGTAGGATGAATCGTGGAGACTGGGAGTGGAATATGAGTTTAGCAATATTAATTTTTCCTTTTCGAATCCAACTACTTCCATGCTTTCAGGATGAAAGATAGCAAACAATTTCCGCTCTTCATTTTGTTTGCATTTATGTGAAAAATATTCTGCAAGCGGACTGATAGAAGCAAATAGACGAGCATTGGGAAAATGTTCCGTCAGGAATAGATGTGTTAGCTTGTCCAGTCCGAAAAGAATCACCACATTACTTTTACCTAAAATATTACATAGTATGACTTCATTGCTTTGTGCCGGTAGGTTTTGATAGAATAAAAGCTCCGTTTGTTCATCTTCATATAATTCTAAAGGGACAGTGGTATAGCGTGAAGTATGAATGAGAATATTCACTTGCTTGAAGGGGTGTTTCAATTCTTCAGTTTCCGTTAGATAGGCTTTTACATTGGCGGCCATAGACCGCTGTGTATTGACTGGTGAAGAACTGAAGTAGGCTTCACTCTCATGTTGAGGGTGATAAATAGAAAAAGAAAATCCATCCGTACTTAGACGGATGGATAATATATACTGTTCTGATTTATTAAAATCAATGGGTTGGGCCATAGAATTATTCCCAGTTACCGGCGTTATTGTTCGGCTGTTCAATATCACCAACTCTCAAACCGCAGTATTTACCCAGTTTAGTCTGCATGTCTTTCAAGTTAATCAGTTCCTGTTCGTTCAGCCCTTTCAGATAGACATCATATCCAACCTGAGCCTGGAACAAGTTCAAAGGAGCACCAGATTTGGTAGTGTCCTGACGGATTGCCATTTCAAATTTAGCTCCATTTCCATAAGGAACGTATGCCAAAGAATCTGGATTGAATCCTTTTTCAAAGATTGTATCCATTACGGCTACCCACATGGTATCACGACGGAAGTTCTGCAGACCTTCTTTTTCTACTTCACTCCAGTTACCTGTTTTCTTTGCTTTATTAATCAAGTCCATTGCTTTCTTTTCGGTCATGCCATTGTTCAACTGGTCATCTGTCAAAGAACCTACTTTCATGATGAACGGAAGTTTTGCAGTTTTTACAAAAGCAATCAAACTGTCAAAGCTGGCAGTGTATGCGCCATTGTGGACAGTACGATATTCCTGCTGTGCTTTACGGATGTCAATCAGACGAGCGATAATGGCTTTTTCTCTGACTTTTTTCTCATTGTCGAAGTTAATAGGGCCCATAATACTGCCGTAGCATATATATACCAAGCAAATAACACAGGCGGCCAACACAAGATTAATAACTGTTTTCATGATAATATTGTTTTTTTAGTTTATATTCGTAGCGCAAAAATAAATAATTTACTTGAACCACGTCAATCTTAGGTAAACTTTTTATACGGGCTTTATGTTAAATAATGATTTATCGCAGCAAATTAAGCGAAATTTTTCCTATAAACCAACAGAAGAGCAGGAAAAAGCGGTGAAAAGTTTTGCTGATTTCTTGTTGTCTCTTTCTGGAGATACAGTTTTTTTGATGAAAGGATATGCGGGAACTGGTAAGACTACATTGACTGCGGCATTGGTCCGTACGCTGGAACAGTTGCAGTGGAAAACGGTATTGCTGGCACCAACGGGTAGAGCGGCGAAAGTTTTTTCTTCTTATGCTGGGCATCCGGCTTATACAATACACAAGAAAATATATCGTCAGAAAGTGTTCTCAAATGAAACGGATAATTTCATGACCAATCAGAATTTGCATCGCAATACATTGTTCATTGTAGACGAAGCTTCCATGATAGCTAATGAGGGACTATCAGGTGGACATTTTGGAAGTGGACGTCTACTGGATGATCTTGTGCAGTATGTATATAATGGTATGGGGTGTCGGCTGATGCTGGTGGGAGATACGGCACAGCTTCCTCCTATAGGAGAAGAGGAAAGTCCGGCGCTTTCTGTTTCTATGTTACAAGGATATGGATTGGAGGTGACAGAATGTATGCTTACAGAAGTGGTGCGGCAAAGAGAAAAGTCAGGAATTTTATGGAATGCCACCGCATTGCGGGCCCACCTTGCGGAGAATGATTTTACAGAATATCCTCAAATCAGGTTTAAGGGTTTTCCGGATATATGCCGATTGCCGGGAAATGAACTGATAGAAGCGATTAATGAATGCTACGATCATGTAGGGTTGGATGAAACTATTGTTATTTGCCGTTCAAACAAACGGGCTTCCTTATATAATAAAGGAATACGCAATAGTATTTTGTTTCGGGAAGACGAATTGAATGGGGGAGATGTGTTGATGATTGCCAAGAACAACTATTTTTGGGGAACGGAATGTAAGGAACTTGATTTTATTGCTAATGGTGATGTGGCAGTGGTACGCCGGGTACGTCGTGTTCGTGAAATGTATGGATTCCGTTTTGCAGATGTATTGCTTGCTTTTCCAGATTATGATAATCTGGAAATAGAGGTAAAAATTTTACTGGATACTTTACATTCAGATTCCCCCTCTCTCCCGAAAGAAGACAATGACCGCTTGTTTTACACTGTCTTGGAAGATTATGCTGATTTGCCTACAAAGCGTGAGCGGATGAAAAAAATGAAGGAAGATCCTTATTACAATGCATTGCAGGTAAAGTATGCTTATGCGGTAACCTGCCATAAGGCACAGGGGGGACAGTGGAAACGAGTGTTTTTAGATCAGGGATATATGACCGAAGAGATGCTTTCACCCGATTATTTTCGTTGGCTTTATACGGCTTTTACGCGTGCTACGGAGAAACTGTATCTGGTAAATTGGCCGGAAGGGCAGACCGAAAGATAAAAGGAAGTAATATGTGGTTGGAATGTATAACGGAAAGGCTGTCCTTTCAATCCTTTGATGAAAAGGCAGCCTTTCGAGAGAATGTGATTTTCTAGTAGAAGGTTATTTAATGACGTTTAATTCTTTTCCTACTTTGATAAAGGCTTGGATGGCTTTATCCAGATGGCATTGTTCATGACCGGCGGAAAGTTGTACGCGGATACGAGCCTGTCCTTTAGGTACAACCGGATAATAGAAACCGGTTACATAGATGCCTTCCTCTTGCATGCGGGCAGCAAAATCCTGTGAAAGTTTTGCATCATACAACATGACGGCACAAATAGCGCTTTGAGTCGGTTTGATATCGAAGCCTGCAGCAAGCATTTTGTCGCGGAAATAAGCAACATTAGCCATCAGCTTGTCGTGCAGGGCATTGCTTTCTTTCAGGATGCGGAACATTTCCAGACTTGCTCCTACAATGGCTGGAGCTACAGAATTGGAGAACAAGTATGGACGGGAACGCTGGCGTAACATATCAATGATTTCTTTCTTTCCTGTCGTAAATCCGCCCATGGCACCACCAAAGGCTTTACCAAGTGTACCGGTAAAAATGTCAATCTTATCATATACTCCAAACTGTTCTGCTACTCCGTGTCCTGTTGGACCTACCACACCTGCTGAATGTGATTCGTCTACCATGACTAGTGCATTGTATTTTTCTGCCAGTTCGCAGATTTTATCCATGGGTGCCACATTTCCATCCATAGAAAATACACCGTCGGTTGCAATAATACGATGACGTTGAGATTGCGCTTCTTGCAAGCAGCGTTCCAAGTCAGTCATGTCGGCATTGGCATAACGATAACGTTTTGCTTTGCATAAGCGTACACCGTCAATGATAGAAGCATGGTTCAGGGCGTCCGAGATGATGGCATCTTCTTCGGTGAACAAAGGTTCGAATAATCCCCCATTTGCGTCGAAACAAGCTGCGTATAAGATAGTGTCTTCGGTGTGGAAATACTCAGAGATGGCAGCTTCAAGTTGTTTGTGAAGGTCTTGCGTTCCACAGATGAAACGTACAGACGACATCCCGTAGCCATGGGTGTCCATTGCTTTCTTGGCTGCCTCTATCAGACGTTTATTGTCTGAAAGTCCCAAATAGTTATTGGCACAGAAGTTAAGCACTTCCTCTCCTGCGTTGACTTTGATGTCTGCACGCTGTGGAGTGGTTATGATACGTTCTTTTTTATATAAGCCGGCAGCTTCGATGTCGGCAAGTTCCTTTTTCAGGAAATCTTTAAAATTGGTATACATATATTGATATTAAGGTTTTTGCTTATGCAAAGATGCATTTTTTTTTATTTAGAAAAAAGAAGTAGCGTATTTTTATTTTATCTATGATAACTTTTGTATATTTGCCTCGTAATTTTAAAATCTAGCGTATAAATGAAAAACATTTTAATAATTGGGGCTACCGGACAAATTGGTTCGGAACTCACGATGCTTTTGAGAAAGAGTTATACAGGAAATGTGGTTGCCGGATATATCCCTGGTGCGGAGCCTAAAGGAGAACTGAAAGAGTCAGGCCCTTCGGCGATTGTAGATATTACCAATTCACAGCAAATAGCCGATGCAGTTACGAAATATCAGGTGGATACTATCTATAATCTGGCTGCTCTGCTTTCAGCTGTAGCCGAAAACAAACCTCAGTTGGCTTGGAAAATCGGGTTGGGCGGTCTGTTCAATACGTTGGAAGTGGCTCGTGAGAAGAATTGTGCAGTCTTTACACCAAGTTCCATCGGTTCGTTTGGTCCCGGAACTCCGAAAGACAAGACTCCTCAGGATACCATACAGCGCCCGAAGACAATGTATGGTGTGACGAAGGTTTCAGGAGAATTGCTTAGTGACTATTATTTTACGCGTTTTGGAGTCGACACCCGTTCGGTTCGTTTTCCCGGACTGATTTCTTATGTGACTCCTCCGGGAGGTGGTACTACTGACTATGCGGTAGATATTTATTATTCGGCTGCAAAAGGTGAAAAGTTTGTCTGTCCAATCGCGGCAGGCACTTATATGGATATGATGTATATGCCGGATGCTTTGAGAGCAGCGATTGAAATAATGGAAGCAGATCCTGCAAAGCTGGTGCATCGTAATTCGTTTAACATTGCGTCTATGAGCTTTGAGCCGGATACCATTTATCAGAACATCCGGAAATATCTTCCGGGTTTTGAGATGGAATATCAGGTGGATCCTTTGCGTCAAGCCATTGCTGAATCATGGCCTAATTCATTGGATGATACTTGTGCCCGTGAGGAATGGGGATGGAAGCCGGAATATGATTTGGATGCAATGACTACAGATATGCTTGCCAAATTGAAAGAACGCTTTGGACATTAATTCACAAAGCCTGGAATGCAATTATCCCCTCATTTTTCTGACATCAGGAGAATGAGGGGATTTGGTTTTTATTTAGTCTCTACGAAGATCGTATTGAAGAACCTTTCAGCTAATTCAGGGTTTATATAGTGGAGGCTGTGCCCTTTTATTGTCATAGAATCCATAAGACTATACAAACCTTCATATCCATCGGCAGATACATCTAGAATCTTTTCTTTGTAAATATTTTCTGCATTGAGATTGGGAGTATGCTCCGGCAGGTTCTTGAAATAGCCGATATAAGCGTTTTGTTCGAAAATGTTTCGAGTTGAGGAGGTCAGGTCAAAACGGCTGGGTTCTGCGGCGTAAAAGATATTTTGTCGGAAGCAAGTACTGTCAGCATATCCATTCCATGAATCAGAAGTAATCATTGTCCGGTCCGTAGCGCTATATGGTTTGTGATTGGCATGCACGATATTTCGTTCGATTAAGGTCCGTTTCACTGGGCCGGCAATATGAATACCGGGTGAAAACATCCCTTGCCTTGTCTCTTTGGGACGTATGCCGTCGCCGATACTGATATTATATCGGATTATACTTCCGATATTGCCGCAGCTATAATCTCCGGCTTCTCCGCTATTGCATATCAAAACCATTCCACCATAATTGTCATGGCTGTAGTTATATTGTATGAGTGTGTTTTGACAATTATAGTCAGAATCAAAACCTTGTGCGTCCCAAGGTGCTTTGTGATGGCTCACTTCATTATATTGTATGATGGTGTTGTCGCAACTCCAAGGCCAGATTCCTGCAGCTGCTTCTGTCATGGGAAGTGTATCGGGGGAATCGCACATAAGATTATATTCAATCAGTGTGCTGTCGCATCCAATGGGAACGATGCCATCACCAGGAACTTCTTCGATGAGATTTTTTCTGACGATTGTATGTGTGTTGGGGTACCAGTTTTTCCGGTCGTAATATCCGTTCCAGATTATGGCATTGCGTGCACAGCGCAAGATATGACAGTTTTCAATTGTCAGGCTGTCAAAACGTGAACGGATGCTGTCACCTCCGTTGACAATCAGAATTCCACTACCGCCTCCTTCTTCTTTGACAAGAGAGCCATTGACATCCCGTACAGTAATATTGTTAATTCTAATGTTATGTGATACACCATAATTCATGCATTCCACTTTTAGCCCTGTACGTCCGGCCAGTGCTTTTTTTCCTGTGTTGATTATCTCTAGGTTTTGGATGGTTAGATAATCTGAATTGGAGATGCATACAGCGTACATGGAAGAGTCATTCCCTATGATACGTGGGTTTTGTTTTCCTTCACCATAAGCGTCAATGAAAATAGGGGCTTGAGAAACTCCGTTCCCGGTTATTTTCAGTTCCCCTTTGAAAGTTTCACCACGTTTTAATAATAGTTTGGAACCCTTTTCCATAGAAAGATTTTCTGTCCTTTTCAGTGTTTTCCAGGCATCATCTGCAGACAGTCCGGAATTTGTATCATCTCCATTTGTGGCGTCCAGATAGTATGTGGGAGGAGCGGAAGTACATCCGGCTACATATATGGATGCGATTATAAATAGGTTTTTGATTCTTTTCATGAATGGTATTGAATTGGGAAAAATAGAAAAGTCACAGGTAAATATGACTTTCCTGTGACTTTTATTTAAAATAATTTATTTCAAGTTTTCGTTCAAATCAGCGTCAAATGAAGGAATTGTGGCATAGTTGCGTGAATCATCCCAGCTGCCTGTCACTTCCACACCTTCTGTCAGAGAAACGCCTGGAGCGACTTCTACTGGAGTATTGGTCTGGCGTGAAGCAAATGTGTTTTTGAGATCATTCATACGGAGCTGGTCATTGGCGCGAACTACGAGAGCTACATAATATCCTGTGACTTCATATCCATGTTCCTTCAAGCATTTGTTTGCAAATGTAGTCGGGTCATTGGCATAGTTTTCCGCTTTTTCCACTCCTTCTCCGTATGCACGATCCAGAACTTCCTGTAAACATTGTTTAGCTTCTTCTGTGACAGAACCACTGCGGGCTTGTGCTTCAGCATACCATAGCAGAACTTCACTGTATGAAACTAAGTATAATGTCTGGCTACAGATACCGTTGTTCATGGTGTATTCCCGGTCGTTATAGTCATTCATTGCACTACCATCCGTACCTCCTCCATATAGTAAGGTTCGGAACATCGGATGACATTCACTGAGAATGAATGCACCATTATTATCCTTCTGGTACCAATCAATCACTTGATCTTTATAGGTGTTCTTTTCGACCAAGATTTTACCTCCATCACTTCCATAGATAGCATCTTTTCGTGGTCCTTCCGGCATTTCTTTCCAATATTTGATTTCGCCTACGGCATCTCCCCATCCGCCATTGGTGACAGATTCGTATGCTTGACAAACAGAGTTCCAAGAATCTAATCCAGACCATCCCCATGGATTGTCTTTGTTGAATTTAACAGCTACTACACCTTCCTTTGAATAGGGGTTAGACACATACATGAACCGGTCTTTGTAGTTGTTTTCCAATTTGTAATAGTATTTATTGCTTGTTGCTCCATCAATCACAGCTTTAGCCATTTGGGCAGCTTTGGTATAGTAAGAAGTCTCATTTAGCGGATATCCGGCTCGTGCCATGTAAACAGCCGCCAATACTGCTTGTGCTGCTCCTTTATTAATGTAGTTATTCAAGCCGTCTGCAATTCGGGGAGCAGAAGTATAGGCATCAGGTAAAATACGTTCAGCTTCCTCCAAATCGTTGCATATTTGAGTGTAGACTTGGGCTATCGTGGATTTTTCGACGTTAAAATCCAAGTCTGTAGTCAGTATCAAAGGAATTTCTCCGTACCAGCGTACCAGTTTAAAGTAAGCTACGGCTCTCCAAAAGAGTGCTTGTCCTTTTCCTATGTTGATTTCTTCTTCAGTTGTGGGTACTTTTTCTATATTGTTAATGATAAAGTTCGCTGCCTTTATAATGGCATAGTTGGTGTTCCATGCGCTCTTTGAGTCGGCATTGTTGTCATTTACTTTGTAACTGTCAAATTCCCGATACACATCTTTATTTCCACTTGTGAGTGCGGTCAAGTCATCGCCCATCCAGTTAGGAGATAAAGTGTGTGTGCCGTTAATGGAATATTGTACTTGGGCATATAGTACGTTGATGGCACCATCCAGGTCGTTCTGTGAGGTGAAGTAATTTTCGGGTACCATTTGTCCCTTCGGATCTTCGGTCAGGAAGTCACTGCAAGAGCTCATGGTTATTGCACAAGCCATTAATGCGCTTATAAATATTTTTGTTTTCATAATGATCAATTTATTAAAAGTTCTATGCATTGTTGATATTAGAAATTCATCTTTACACCGAAGGTGAAAGTTCTAGGAGTTGGATAACCACCTATATCTACGCCGCTACTTACGTCCACACTCTTTGAAGAATCGTCTGTAAAGGCTGAGGCTGTAGGATCCATACCTTTATATTTGGTAATGGTGAACAGGTTCTGGCAACTGACAGACAAGCGGATATCAGCAAATTTTGTTTTAGATTTCGGGAAAGTATATCCTAAACTTAAGTTAGCCAAGCGTACATAACTGGCATTTTCCACCCATTGAGTTGAGTTTGCATAGTTGGTACCTCCGTTCAGTAAAGATGCAAATTTGGCATTGTTCGGATTGACATCCCAGTTGTATTCGTATGCTTCTTTTGTGTTGATGAAGGATGCATCTGAGATAGAGGTAGACATGGCATAGCGTACCAGATTCAGACGGTCCATTCCAAAAGCTCCTGTCAGGAACATGCTTAAATCCCAGTTCTTGTAGTTTACTGTATTGTTCCATCCAAAGGTGAAGTTTGGATTTGCATTACCGATTACAGTACGGTCGCCGGCATCAATACTTCCATTATTGTTCAAATCTGCATATACATTCTTACCATCTTTACTGATTCCTTCCCAAATATATCCGTAGAAAGAACCAATGCTGTATCCCGGCATGACGATAGTAGATTCATCTGCCATTTTATCGGCAGGAGTTTTTCCGTAAATATACTCATTGGTACCTAAGCTTTTTACTTCATTCTTCAGGTATGTACCTGTTAAAGTTGTATTCCATTGCCAGTCCTTTGTTTGGATTAGATGAGCGTTGATAGAGAAATCAAGACCTTTATTGTCAATTCGTCCTACATTTGCCAGATAGTTTCCACCTCCGTTATAACCTGGAATAGGTTCCTGCATCAAGCAGTCGACCGTACGTTTGTAGAAATAGTCGAATGAGAATGACAAACGCTGGTTCCATACGGCAAATTCCAGTCCTAAGTCAAATTGTTTGGTCTTTTCCCAAGTGACATCAGGGGTTGGTAATGATGTGGGCCAGTAACCATAATACAGTTGTGAAGAAGTTCCATAGTTGGTATAAGCTTGCCCTAACAATCCAAGAGTAGAGTATGATCCAATGCCTTGATTACCAATCACACCATAGCTGGCACGCAATTTCATGTTTTGTATTGCGTGGAAATCTTTCAGGAAAGGTTCGTTGCTGATGTCCCATGCTGCTGCAATAGAAGGAAAGTATCCCCATTTGTCTTTGCTGAACTTAGAAGAACCATCTGCACGGAATGTCGCTGTTAAGGTATAGCGGTCGTTGTAGTTATAAATCACACGTCCTACACCCGATAGTAAGGTTTCTCTTGAGTAGCTGTTACCTAATGTTTTTGTGCTTGCCATGTTTACATTCCACCACCCTACAGCTTCCGTGGAAAGATTATTTCCACCGATGTTCATGTTGCGATATTCGGTTGAGGTGGCTTCCCAGACAGCTGTGGCAGTCAGGTTATGTTTACCGAATTTTTTCATGTAAGTGAAATTGTTCGTAGATTGCAACATCATTCGGAAGGCATCACTATTGCCCATGCTGCTGATGGCTGTAGGACCTGCTTTGGCAGAAGAGAATGAATATGATTTGTTATCCTGATAATCGAATGCATTTGTAGTTGTAAATGTCAATCCGTCAATAATCTTGAATCGCAATGACAGATTTCCAGTGGCTGCATAAGTGCGCAGTTCATTGTCTGTGGCTTCGATGGCTGCCAACGGATTACCTCCAGTTGTGTTTTTACCTACATTATATTTCCCGTCTTCAGTAAACATGTCCATGGTAGGATCATAGTTCAGCGAGTTGAATATAGGATTTCCTTTGCTGGCAATGTAGGTGTTTCCGTTTCTTACACCATGAGTGAATTGTATGTCGGTAGTAACCGTCAGCCATTTTGTTACGTCTGAATTTAAGTTGACACGTGCGGAGTATCTTTCATTGTCAGAATAACGCAGTACACCCTGTTCGTTTACGTAATTGGCAGAAACATAATACTGTGTTTTCTCACTACCTCCTGAAAGGGCTAGTTTGTAGTTTTGTACCAAGCCGGACCGGAACATTTCATCCTGCCAGTTGATTCCTTTTTTTCCTGTCTTGAGCGCTTCCAGTTCGCTGTCAGAGTAACCGTTTCCTGGATACCAGAAATTATACGCTTCAGCATATTCGTACGGGCTGAGCATATCATAGTGTTTGTATACATTGGATACTCCTACTGATGCATCAAATGTAATTTGAGTTTGTCCGGCCACACCTGTCTTTGTTGTAACCAATACAACTCCATTGGCACCTCGAGAACCATATATTGCAGTAGAAGAGGCATCTTTTAAAACTTGGATAGATTTGATGTCGTCAGTGTTGAGGCCGCTTAAACCTCCTTCACGAACAATTCCGTCTACTACATATAGAGGCTCATTGCTAAGGTTTACAGAGTTGGCACCACGTACACGGATTCGGATATCTCCGCCCGGAACTCCACTGTTTTCTACTTGTACGCCGGATACACGTCCTTGAAGAGCTTCGGAGATTCGGGTTACAGGCTGGTCTTTGAAAGACTTGTTGTCCATGACAGCTACGGAACCAGCCAAGTCGGCTTTACGGACTGTTCCGTATCCAACCACGATGACTTCGTCTAGTGTTTCAGTATCTTCTTTTAAGGTAAGCTTGAGTGATAATCCATTGCGGTCGACTTTCGCTTCTTGGCTTTTATAACCTATGTAAGATATGTTTAATGTGGCTCCTGCACTGACTTCAAGAACGAATTTTCCATCAAGGTCTGTAATTGTTCCATTGGATGTACCTTTTTCGACGATACTGGCTCCAATTACAGGTTCCCCATTCGTATCGGTGACAATTCCGCTAACTTTGTAGGTGTTGTTTTGTTGGATGCCAGTCGTTTCGTTGGCAATGTTAGCTTCAATGTGAGTGGAATAGGATATGAGCAGTCCTAAAGCTAACATTTTACTTACATTTAGTTTTCTACGTTTCATAATATTAATGTTTAAGTTTGCTTTCTTTGATTGAGCATGCTCAAAGTTAGTTTTATGAAGACGATGTGGCGATGAAAAAATAGCAGAAAAGGATAAAAACTAAAAATTCATCCTTTTCTGCTATTTTTTCATCCATTCCCGATAGGGTTGATTCTTTATTCTTTGTCGTTTTCCTTGTTTGTGGTATATTCTTTAGGTAAAAATCCAAATTTTTTCTTGAAACATTGGCTAAAGTATTTAGGGTCATTGAAACCTACAGAATAGGCTAGCTCGGAGACACGTATTTTTTTCTTTTCTTCCAGTAGGCGGAATGCAGCCTGCAGGCGTATGCTTGATATGAATGTAAGAGGTGTCATATCGGTCAGTTGTTTCAGCTTTTCATTTAACGTACTTCTGGACATTTGCATTTCCTTGACAAATGTCACTGTATCGAAATCCACATCGCTCAAATGTGCATTCACACATTCGATGGCTTTCTTTAGAAATTCTTCATCTTGGCTTGTATAGTCTACGTGTTTGGCTTCAAAAATCAGTTGTTTTCTGGAATCACCATTGTGGGCCTCACTTTTCTTCAGTAGGTTCTCTATTTTGGCGAGCAGGACTGAAATATTCAGCGGCTTGCATATATATCCGTCTGCTCCTGCTTCATATCCTTCAATTCTATCGATATCGCTGGTTCTGGCAGTTAGCAGGATAACCGGAATATGTTTTGTCTCGAATTTTTCTTTCACTTTCTTGCATAGTTCAAATCCGTCCATTCCTGGCATCATGACGTCGGACACGATTATATCTATATTCTTGTCCTCCAGTTGAAGTAAAGCCGTTTCACCGCAGGAAGCTTCTGTAAGGTCAAAATAATCTGTAAGGATGCGCCGCATGACATTCCGTAGCTCTTCATTGTCTTCTACCAGCAATAAGGAAGGCTTTTCTTTCTTGGAACCATGGTCTGGGAATGCCGGGATGGTATCTGCAGGTAAATAGTTGGTTCCTTCCTGTTGGGTATTCGATTCCACATTCGCATAGTTTTCGTTTTCTTCATCAATTTCTTCTTTGCTATAAGCGTCTTTGTTTATGGGAATTAATATAGTAAACGTATTTCCTTTTTCTTTGTCGCTCTCCACTTTAATCTGTCCATGATGTAAGAGGGTAAGATCTTTCGTCAAAGACAGTCCGATTCCGGTTCCAATGGTGTGGAATTTACGATATTCCCCTTCATAAAATCTTTCAAACAGATGTTTCAGTTTATTTTCAGGTATCGGTTCTCCTGGGTTGCTGATGCTTATCTGGAACAGCTTTTGTTCGCTTTGATAGGCCTGGGCTATCGTAATTGTCTTATTTTCTGTTGTATATTTGGCTGCATTAGATAAAAGGTTGTAAATGATTTTATCTAATTTGTCATGGTCAAAATAACCTTGGTATTCGGTATTCATGTTTTGAAAGGCAAAGTGCAGATTTCTTTTTTTTACCAATGGGGTAAAAGCTTGTGCGGAATGTTGGAGGAAAGTCGTTAGGTTACCGTAGGAAACCTTTAGCTTCTGACGTCCGTTTTCCACTTTTCTGAATTCCAGTATCTGCTGTATTAATCGCTTCAACCGCAATAGGTTGTCTTCTATTTCCGGCAGTGAGTTCCGAGTTTCCGGGAAATGTATTTTTATTTCATCAATAGAAGCGGATATAATGGATAAGGGAGTCAGTAGCTCATGGGTGATATTGGTGAAGAATTGCAGTTTGCTATGATTGATTTCCTCATTTTTCTGGCGCTGCATATTAGCCCATTCTACCATTTGTTGCAAATGGATTCTTTTGCGTATGATTCTGTAAGCGTACCATATCAGTAGGGCGAAAAGAATGGCATAAATGCAATAAGCCCACCAAGTTAGCCAGGGAGGAGGTAATATTGTGAGGGTTACAGAACGTATGTTGTCCGACCATAATCCATTCGGATTGCTTCCTTTTACAGAAAAGGTATAAGTACCTGCAGGAAGATTGTTATAGAATGCGGCAGGCTGGTAACCTTCCGTAGAAATCCATTGATTATCATATCCTTCCAGCTTGTATTCATATTTATTCAGTAGAGGGTTGATATAGTTTAATACCGAGAATCCGATACTGAAATTATTTTGTTTGTATGAGAGAGTTATATGTTGTGTATATTCCAGGGATGAATCCATTATTTTTTGCAGTTCCGTGTCTGCCATGTGTGAAATGGAGGTGTTGTAGATTTTCAAGTCGGTTAATACTACAGGATATGAAACTGTATCATAATTGATTTCTTCCGGAAAGAAACTGTTTATGCCGTGTACCCCGCCGAAATACAGTTTGCCGTCTTGTCCTTTGGCACAGGCGTTCCGGTTGAATATGTAATCTTGCAGTCCGTCTTCGGTGGTGAATGCCTGTATGTTGTTTCCTTTTTTCGTTTTATCAATATGAATCATTTCAGAGGTCATGGTAACCCATAGTCCTTTCTGGTTGTCTTCGAGTATGCAAGATACCACTTCCCCCTTTTTCATTGCATTGGGTAATGCATTCTGAAAACAATCTTTGTGAGGATTGTAAACATTTAGTCCTTTCCCATTTGTACCTGCCCAAATGGTATTCTCGCTGTCAATATACAGTGTCATGGCACCCACAGCTTCTGCATTCCCGAGGTTGATGCTGTATTGTTTGGTGACGAATTTATGGTTCTTGGGAGTGATTTTCCAAATACCTGAATTAGGAGTTGCAGCCCAGATATTGCCGTCTTTGTCTTCTTGCAAACGGAATATGGATTCTTTGGGAGGAATATAGGAGCCGTTTTCTATCAAGTCGTTCAGTGCATACATTTTCCTTTTGATGTCGAGTAAAAAGATGCCGCTTCGGGTTCCCAACCATATATTTCCGTGATTATCCTCAAATACGGAGTAGATGCACACATCCGTCAGTTGTGGATAAGAGTCAATGTTGATTTCCCGCACTTTTTTCCCGTCAAAAATCCAAAGTCCGTCATCCCATGTGGCGAAGCAATATTCGTCTTTACCTTTGAGACGAATGATTTCGTTGATGGTTGATACGGGAGGTAATTCTTTAAATGCTTGCATTTGGTTGTAGGGAATGACTTCTTGGCTCCGGATGTTGTATTTTACAAATCCAAATCCCATGATGCCTATCCAGATCCAATTATGGTCGATAGGGCAGATTGCTCTGACCGATGCGCTGGGAAATATGTCGCGTATGGTTCTCAGCGAATTCAGGTTGAATTTCCGGGTATTGGTGTTGGCTACACGGATTCCTCCTCCAAGCATTCCTACCCACATCAAGCCGTCAGTGCTGGATAGTAATGCATCCACTTCATTAAAAGGGAGATGTCCGCTTTTGTCGCTCGGATAATAATTGGTAAATGTTCCGTTTTCAGATTCCATGATGCTGAGTGCACTTCGAGAGCCAATCCAGATTTTTCCGGTGTTTTTGTCTTGAGTGATGGCATAGATAATATTATCTGCAATGCTCGATGGGTTATTTGTATCATGGGTGTATCGGATAAATCCATAGTGTTGCATGTCGTATGGATTCTGCATTTTTAATAGGCCATACCTCCATGTCCCAATCCATATATTTTCATTCTTATCCTGAAAAATGACATGTGCGGAATTGCTGGGACATACATTATGATAAGTGTAAAGTTGTTGTCGCATAGGGTCATAGCGGTAGAGTCCTTGGCTCCATGTACCAATCCAAATATGTCCTCTCTTGTCTTCTAGTATGGATTTGACGTCAATGTTTGTTTCAAACTTATATTGGGTGAAACTGGCTTCATTTTCTTTCTTTATGAACAGGCCTTTGTTGGTTCCTACCCATACCGCTCCTTTGTGGGTGCATGTGACTGTCTCTACATTTGTCACTTGCGGATGTGGAAGCGAAATTTTTTCTATTTTATCGTTCTTCTTATTCAGTTTGTATAACTCGTTATGGGTGCCAATCCATAGATTGCACTGGTAATCCTCTGCAATGGTATTGATGAATCCGTCAATTGATTTTTCACTGCCTTCAGGTCCTGCATGGTATACTTTGGTGGAATAACCGTCATAGCGTACCAGTCCGTTATAAGTGGCAATCCAAATGTAGCCTTCTTTGTCTTGAAAAAGATTCCGGACTTCGTTTGTGGGAAGTTGTATGAGGTTCCTTAGTGGGCTGAAGTTAATATATTCTGTGGAAATAGTGGAATTTCCCCATGCAAAAATGGAAATTAAGGTAAATATTGGGTATAGTAGAAGATGTCGTTTCATGGTATTATGCAAATAATAAATGCAAATTTAGAAATACTATTTG
>OHLH01000533.1_pt1 | contig 25276 bp, 19 predicted proteins | sample 1569061 | NCBI WGS metagenome assembly OHLH01 (sample SAMEA3879603, study PRJEB24766) | human gut metagenome | biome: human-associated habitat; feature: feces | place: USA | collected 1985/1987
CAAGGCGGCTTATAAAGTCGCTTAATGGGCTTGGGGCGTATGCTCACCGCTGTGGCGGATTTGAGCTTAGGGAGCTGCACGATGAGGTCACGGAAAAAGCTTTTTCACGGCTTTCAGAGGGCTTTTACAGCCATGTTGCTCTTACAAGTCCAAACGGTGCGGATATATTTTTGAAAAGGCTTAGAGAAAGCCGTATTGACATAAGAAAGCTAAGGGGAGTGAAGATAGCTGTCATAGGCAAAGGCACTGGGGTGAAGCTTGAAAAGGCCGGGCTTTATGCAGACATAATGCCTGAAAAATTCAACAGCGTGGCTCTTGGAAATATGCTCTCGGACACTCTTACTTGTGATGACAGGCTTCTTATAGTACGCTCCTCGGAGGGGTCAGCGGAGCTTGTTAAGCCATTGGCTGAAAAAGGGCTGATCTTTGATGATGTGCATATTTACGAGCCTGTTTACAGCACAGGGGAGAAGATAGATGATGACTACGCTGTGTTTGCGAGTGCAGGCGGAGTGAGGAGCTTTTTCCGTGGCGGAGGAAGCTTATCAGAGAATACAAAGTGTATCTCCATAGGCGAAGTGACGGCGGCAGAGCTAAAAAAATACGGTATAAATGGTCCTCTGCTTCCAACGGAAAGCACAGCGGAGGGAATAATACAAAAGATACTTTCAGATAAGTGAGAGGAAGATAAAAAATGCGAAGATTCAGAAGATTAAGAGCAAACCCAGCAATGAGAAGAATGGTTTGCGAAACAAGGTTAAATGCGGCAGACTTTATCTACCCGATTTTTGTGGCAGAGGGCAATGACATCATGAAGCCTGTTGACTCTATGCCGACAGTTTATCAGTATTCTATCGACAATCTGGAGCAGATCTTGCCGAAGATAGCAGACAGCGGTATATCAGGCTTGCTTATATTCGGCATACCAGAGAAAAAGGACGAGCTTGCAACAGAAGCTTACAATGACAAGGGCGTTACACAGCAGGCAATAAGATACATCAAGGAGCATTATCCTGACCTGCTTGTTATTGCAGACGTTTGCCTTTGCGAATACACCAGCCATGGACACTGCGGAGTTGTCAGCAAGTGTCCGCAACCCGATCCATGTGATCGACTGCGCAAAGGCTGGCGCTGATATTATCGCACCCTCCGACATGATGGACGGCAGAGTTGCGGCGATAAGAACGGCGCTTGACGAGAATGATCTCACTGACATTCCTATAATGTCATACAGCGCAAAATTTGCTTCTGGATATTATTCACCTTTCCGTGACGCCGCAGAATCTGCGCCATGCTTTGGCGACAGAAAGTCATATCAGATGGACCCTTGCAACGGACGTGAGGCTCTCCGTGAGATAGAGGACGATATCGAGGAGGGGGCTGACATGGTTATGGTGAAGCCTGCGCTTTGTTATCTTGATATCCTGAGAGCCGCCAGGGACAGATATGACCTGCCTATCGCGGCATACAACGTGAGCGGTGAGTTCTCTATGGTAAAAGCGGCGGCTCAGCTTGGCTGGATAGACGAGAAGCGTATCGTTCTTGAAAATCTCACTGCTATAAAGCGTGCAGGTGCGGACATTATCATAACATACCATGCTCTTGACGCCGCAAAATGGATAAAGGAGGACAACTGATATGAACACTTCAAGGTCTGTACAGCTTTACAAAACTGCCTGTGATTTTATGCCCGGTGGAGTGAACAGCCCTGTTAGAGCCTGCAAGGCGGTTGGCACTGTTCCGCTTTTTATCGACCATGCGAAAGGGTCAAGGATATGGGACGAGGACGGAAACGAGTTTATCGACTATGTATGCTCATGGGGGCCGAACATTCTCGGTCACTGCTGTGAGCCTGTGATAAATGCTGTGAAAGCCGCCTGCGACAAGGGGCTTACGTTCGGTGCTTGCCACAAGGGCGAGATAACCTTGGCTGAGCTTATAAAAAAGCACTTTCCGTCTATGGAAATGCTCAGGCTCGTAAACTCAGGTACGGAAGCTGTCATGAGTGCAATAAGAGCCGCAAGAGGATATACTGGCAGGGACAAGATAATAAAATTCGAGGGCTGTTATCATGGTCACTCGGACGGACTGCTTGTAAAGGCAGGCTCTGGACTTATGACGCAGGCTATCCCATCGGGTGCAGGAGTGACAGAGGGCTGCACAAAGGACACGCTTCTTGCGAAATACAATGACACTGCTTCTGTGGAAAAGCTTTTTGAGGAATACGGCAACAAGATAGCCGCACTTATCGTTGAACCATGCGCCGCAAACATGGGCGTTGTTCCGCCTGAAAAGGGCTTTCTTGAATTTCTCAGAGAGATAACGAAAAATCACGGCACTGTGCTTATATTTGACGAAGTTATAACGGGCTTCAGGCTATCAGAGGGGGGAGCTTCAAAATATTTCGGAGTTATCCCTGACATGACTACCCTTGGCAAGATAGTGGGGGGAGGAATGCCCCTTGCCTGCTATGGGGGAAAGCTTGAGATAATGCAGTGCGTTGCACCACTAGGCTCTGTGTATCAGGCAGGCACACTGTCGGGAAACCCATGCGCAGTGGCGGCAGGAATAGAAACTATCAGGCAGATAGAGAGCATACCGAACTTCTATGAGGAGCTTGACAGAAAGTCGGCAATGATAGAGAATGCCATAAGGGAAAAGGGTCTGAACGTGAATCGCTGTGGTTCGCTTATGACGGTATTTTTCAATGACGAGAGAGTGAAAAGCTATGATGAGGCAAGGGCTTGCGACACGGAAAGCTACGGCAGATACTACCGTCATATGCTTCAAAGCGGCATTTACACTGCACCGTCGCAATTCGAGGCAATGTTCGTTTCCTATGCTCACAGTGACGAGGATATAGCAAAGACTATTGAGGCGATAGAGTCTTACAGATAACAAAAAAACGGAGCTGTTCAAATCAAGCTGAACAGTTCCGTTTTTTATATTCCATATATGTAGGGGCGAACAGTGTTCGCCCGTTTTGTTTGCCTGACAAACTCATGATATCCACGCAATTTTTGGCTCAATATTCCCAAATGCGGCTTTCAACATAAGTTTGCGAGAAAATCAGGCGGGCGAACGCTGTTCGCCCCTACAATGTGCCAACGTGTTATGCAGAATATTTTTTATATCAGCAAATTCTAGGGAGAAGCTCTCCGCCAGGCTGTGGGAGAAGGGTCTGTGAGCCTATCTCTGTTTTCATTACAACTCTGCCTGCGTTATCCTCTGTGACCTCGCCTATGACAGCGGCGTTCTCTGAGTTTTTGCACTTTCTAAGGGCAGAAACGATATCCTCCGCTTTGTCCTTTGGTGCGAATATAACAAGTCTGCCCTCGCAGGCAAGATACAATGGTTCTAAGCCCAGCATACCGCACACGCCTTTCACCTCGTCTGCCACCGGTATTTTCTCAGCATCGAGGGTTATTCCCACACCGCTTTGACCTGCTATCTCGTAAAGAACAGTGCCTACACCGCCTCTTGTTGCGTCACGGATAACGTGGATATCGTTTGTAACGTCGAACATTGCTTTTACGTTTGCCCAGAGGGGTGCACAATCGCTTGTTACGTCTGCCTCTATGCCGAACTCGTCACGAGCTAAAAGTATGGTACAGCCGTGTCTGCCGATATCACCTGACACTATAACGGCGTCGCCTGCTTTGGCAAGCTTGCCTGAGGTGTTGGCGTTGTCCATTATCCTGCCTATGCCCGTAGTGGTAATGAAAACGCCGTCTACCTGACCTTTTCCTGCCACCTTTGTGTCACCTGCACATATCTCGACACCTGCTTCCTTGGCGGTCTTTGCCATGGCGGCGGCTATCTCCTCAAGCTTATCCATTGGAAAGCCCTCTTCGATAACGAAAGCACAGGAGAGATACAAAGGCTTTGCGCCCATGCAGGAAAGGTCGTTCACGGTGCCGCAAATACTTAGCTTGCCGATATTTCCTCCTGCAAATTCGTATGGGGAAACTATAAAGCCGTCTGTGGTGAATGCTATCTTGCCCTTTTCCATGGAAAGCACGGCGGCATCGTCGGCGGTCAGGTCAGGGTTAGCGAAATGCTCCTTAAAAACACGGTCGATAAGCTCGGAAGTCTGCTTTCCTCCTGCGCCGTGGGCAAGGGTAACAAATTTATCTGTCATAATTATTCCTCTTTTCGGATAGTTTATTTTACAAATTGCCATACTGATAATATGCTGAGCAAGCGCCCTCGTTTGACACCATGCACGCACCTATAGGGTGCAGCGGTGTGCAGACCTTGCCGAAAACTTTACAGTCTGAGGGCTTGCACTTGCCCTGCAAAACATCTCCACAGCGGCAGGCTGGGTTTGGCTTGCCTGTTATTTTCGGCAGGGCGAATTTTTTTCGTGCGTCAAAGTCAGCATATTCGTCACGGAGTATCATGCCTGACATTGGTATGATACCAAGTCCACGCCACTCGCTGTCGCATGGGGTCATGACCTTTTCCATAAGCTTTATGGCGGCAGGGTTGCCCTCGGGCTTTACCACTCTAGGATAGCAGTTTCTGAAAAACGGCTCGCCACGCTGAGAAAGCTCTATGGTAACAGCAAGAGCCGTAAGAAGTTCAGCAGCCGTGAAGCCCGTAACAACGCCTGAAACGCCCTTTTTCACAAGCTCCTCGCACACGGCTGTGCCTGTGATAGCGTTGACGTGACCGGGATACAAAAAGACGTCTGCACTTCCCTCCAAAGCCTTATAAGCGTTTGGCATGGTCTTGTTTGCACCAAGAATAGAGAAGTTTTCAAGCCCCAGCTTTTTCGCTTTTTCTACTGCAAGGCAGGCTGATGGGGTGGTAGTCTCAAAACCGACGGCGAGGAACACCACATGCTCATCTCTATGGCTTTCGGCATATGAAACTGCGTCAAGGGGCGAATAGACCGTCTTTATTACAGCACCCTTTGACCTTGCTCCTGCAAGACTCATTTCTGTACCGGGTACTCTTATAAGGTCGCCGAAAGTGCATATCACCGCACCTTTTTCAAGGGCGAGCATACAAGCCTCGTCGATAAAGCCAATGGGGGTAACGCACACAGGACAGCCAGGACCTGAGATAAGCTCAACGCTCTCAGGAAGGAGCTTTCTTATGCCAAGCCTGAAAATCTCGTGGGTGTGAGTACCGCAGACCTCCATTATGCGAAGCTTTTTGCCGTCATCACGTTTGTAGGAGCTTATTATCTCCTTTGCATTTTCTATAGTGTTCATTGGATACTCTCCATTATCTCGTCAGTTTCTTCGCTATCATCAGAGGTTATCTTTGCGATAGCCACCCCTGCGTGTACCATGACATAATCCCCTACCTCGAGATCGTCGATAAGGTCAGCAGATACCTCTCTTTTTGCACCGCTTGCGTCAATAACAGCAGTGCCCTCGTTTACACTTACTACCTTTGCAGATAAACCTACACACATATCAATACCTCCAAAAAAATTTAATCTATATAACAAAATCAGAAATGAGATACACAGGCGACCAAAGGTCGCCCCAGCTTATTGAAAAAGTTCGACAAAAGCGGGACGTCGAGGGCGCCGTCCCCTACAATTGGCGTAAATACGCTGTTTATATGTAGGGGCGAACAGCGTTCGCCTGTTATTTTGGTATTTTTAAACAGCCTCAGGTGACCAAAGGTCGCCCCTACAGAATAAGAAAATCATCGCCGCAGGCGATACCTTAATTCCTCACTCCTCACTCCTCATTCCTCATTCCTCATTCAGATAAAACGCTTGTCCCAAAGCTATACCACCGTCATTAGCAGGCACAAGGCTGTGGATAAGCACTCTAAGTCCCATTTTTTCAAGGCGGCACTTCACCATTTTAAGCAGAAGCTTGTTCTGAAAAACTCCCCCGCTCAAGGCACAGACCTTTACGCCTGTTCTCTCACTTATGGTCCTGCACGCCTGTGCAGTCATGTCCGCAAGAAGTGAGTGGAACTCATAGGCAAGGCGGTTTTTGTCCTCGCCATTTTGCATATCCTGGCAAAGACGCTTGATAAGAGCCTGAGTGCAGAGCATTATCCTGCCCTCTTTTTCGGCAGTGAGCTTTTCCATAGGCTCGTAAATACCGAAAGGCTCACGGCTGAATTTTTCTGCCGCAAACTGCAACGCCATGGAAGCTTCGCCCTCAAAGGTTGAAGAACGCCTTATGCCAAGCACCGCAGAAGCGGCGTCAAAAAGCCGTCCTGCGCTTGTGGAGCTTACTGCGTTTACTTTTTTCTCTGCCATTATGGACAGAAGCTTGTACTCTTTCGCTGTACAAATACCAAGCTTTTCACAGATCTCTCCGCCCCTTTCCCCATAGGCTGAGCCTGCTATCATTGAGGCAATACGCCAGCCCTCTTTAGAGGAAAGGTCACCGCCCACCTGCATGAAGGGCTTTATGCTTCCCATACGCTCAAAGCCTGTGCGGTCGCAGAGAAGTATCTCTCCTCCCCATATGGTGCCGTCTGTGCCAAAGCCTGTGCCGTCATATGATACGCCTATGACCTTTTCGCTATAGTCGTTTTCTGCCATGCAGGATAGGATATGAGCATAGTGGTGCTGGACTTTTTTCAGAGGCAGGTCAAGCCCCTCGGCAAATGCAACTGTATTGTATTTTGGGTGCATATCGCAGACTACGTTTTGCGGTGTTGCTTCCAAAAGTTCGCACATACGCTTCACGGACTCCTCAAGAGCCTTTACAGTGCGGATATCAGCCATATCCCCCACATAGGAAGAGAGATAATAAAGGCTTCCCTTTCTGATACAGAACGTATTTTTAAGCTCACCGCCTATGGCAAGGGTCTGACCTTTATCACTGCATGATGTCATAACAGGCAATGGTGCATATCCTCTTGAACGCCTTATTATGTAAGGCTTGCCCTCAAATGTATCCATGACAGTATCGTCTGAGCGTATCAAGATACGCCTGTTGTGGGATAATATCAGGTCGCAGAAGCCTGCTATTTCGCTGAGCGCGTCCTCGTCACTTCGACAGATAGGTGCGCCACGGACGTTTCCGCTGGTCATAACAAGGCTGTCGGTCATTTCCACGCCGTCATCGTAATCAAAAAGAAGCAGGTGCAAAGGGGCATAAGGGAGCATTACTCCCACTGTAGGATTATCGGGTGCAACGCTTTCGCAAAGGCTTCCGCCGGTTTTTTTATCAAGAAGCACGATAGGCTTTTGCCAGCCTGTGAGAAGCTTTTCCTGCACTTCGCCAAAATCGCACTCACGCCTTGCGGTAGAAATATCCTTCAGCATAACGGCAAGTGGTTTTGCAGGGCGGTTTTTAAGCTCTCTGAGCCTTTTCACTGCGCTCTCGTTTTTTGCGTCACAGCAAAGGTGAAAACCGCCTATGCCTTTGACAGCGATTATCTTCCCTGCCATGACGGCCTTTCTTGCGGCTGTGATAGCCTCAGCGCCTTTCTTTTCACTGCCTATGATATAGACCTCCGGACCGCATTTGTTACAGCACACAGGCTGGGCGTCATAACGCCTTGTGGCAGGGTCGGTGTACTCGTCCTCGCAGTCTTTGCACATTGGAAAGTCAGCCATTGTGGTGCGAACTCTGTCATAGGGCATAGAGTCCATAATAGTGAGCCTTGGACCGCACTGAGTACAGTTTATAAAAGGGTGGAGATATCTTCTGTTTGTTTTGTCGAAAAGCTCTCCCTTACATTTTTCGCACACTGCGATGTCAGGGGATACGAAAATATCCCCTTTTTCCTTTTCGCTGTCGATTATCTCAAAGCTGTCAAAAGGCGGCTCGTCGGCATGGGCTGAAATTATCTCCATTATCACCGAACGCTCAGGGGGACGGCTTTCAAGGGCTTTTTTCAAGTCCTCCACAGCCTTTTCACTGCCCTGTGCGTGTATCTCAACATAAGAGCCTTTGTTTGCCACAGTGCCGCAAAGTCCAAGGTCTGACGCTTCACGGCTAACAAAAGGTCGGAAGCCCACGCCCTGAACGATACCATAAACACGAATCATCTCAGTTTTCATCAGATAAGCTCCCTGACGGTATCCTTTATCTCGTCCTCTGCTTCACTGCTGAGAACGTCTATAAGCACGTCCTCAAACTCCTCACCGTCCTGACCCTCATCTATGGCGGCATTTCTGAGCCTGCCTAACATTCTCACAGTATGCACTGTAGGTCTGCGGCGAACGGAGTCCATGAGAATGTTCTCATACCCTCTGCCGTAAAACTGCTCCATATATCTCACCACGGCACTCGTCATGCTGATATCAGCCATGGGGTGTCTTTCGAGAAATCTAAGCAGAGGCAAAACTGCGTTTATGCCCTCACCGCTTTCGTCAAGCTCCTCCATGCAGTTTTCGGCTTCATATTCAAACTCCTCTGAGCCGAGATATTCTTCAAGACGCTCTATAATTTCTTCTGTCATATCTTTTCACTCTCTCCCTGCAAAAGTCTGCCTGAAAGTCCGAAATGCGGAAAGTCTATAAACTCGCCGCTGAAATTCTTCATAACACGTCTGAGGGTCTTATCTGCGATAACAACGTCATAGTTATCACCAACATTGTCGCAAAGGTCGCTTTCGTCTGCAAGGAAAAAATCACTCTGCTGTGAAAGCTCCTTTTTCTGCATAAAAAACGTTGCCGATGTGCAATGACACTTGCCGCTTTTTTCTGTGATAAGCTTTCTCACAGCGTCAGCCGCTGTTTGGTTATGTATCACAAGGACGTTTTTATCCGTAAAGTTATCAGCTTTTTGCACTATCTCCTCAGGCAGACAGCTTCGTGGATATTCTATCTCATAAGGCGTGCCGAACTTTTCTTTGAGATACTCCGCCGCCTTTATTGCCGCCGCTGAACAGACTATGTTCATCTCTGCCGCAGCCGCATTTTTCACATCATCAAGGGTGCTTCCCATGCCGTAGCATATAACATTCTCCCAACCCCTTGCCTTATATTCCTCCACTATCCTCTCGGGGCTTATGATACTAAGCTCCAAAGGCGTTGCACCGATAATGCCAAGCCTGCCTTTCTGAACAGGCTTGCTCTCAGTGGCAAAGGTCTTGAAAAGCTCTATCCACACCGGTTCTGAGCCGCTGTCGTAATAGTTCGTGCCTGTACACTCGGCTGTTATGCAAGGAAGTCCTGTTTTCTTCTCTGCCATTCGTTTCAACGCTCTCATATCTGTTGCGATGACAGCAGGCACAGGTGTGCCTATTATGGCGGTAAAGGCTGGTCTTATCTGCTCACAGGCTTTGGAGAGCTTTTCGATGAGCCTGTCGTCACGTCCTAAAATTGCGTCCATATCACGAAGCCCCGCACTAAAGACTGCGCTCTTTTTTGTAAACCACCTTGGCTCGTCAAAGCCACAGACGTTGCCTGCACAGCCGCCTGCGTCGCATATTACCATTAGTCCTCCAAGCTCGTAAAGCACTGCCGACGCACCTGATTGGTCAGGGGCAAAGGGTGACAAAAGCTTCAAAAGATTTTTCATTTATCCTCCGCTCCTTTCCAATCAAGCGCCTTTTCAAGGTCGCAAAACAGCTTTTTCACTCCTGCATAGCCGAAAGGCTGTATCTCGTCATTGAAGTCTGCTCCTGCTATGTCAGGGTGGTAATAGGCACAGTCCTTGCCGATATAAACGTTCACCCTCTCGTCAGGCTCATAAAAGAGCATTGTTGGTGAGAGATTTGAATATATCTTCGTTTCAGGGGAGAGCTGGGCTATCTTTTTCACAAAGCCGAAATTTCGCTCCCCCACAGTGCCGAATATCTCCGCCACCTTGAAGCCGTATCGTATAAGAGCCAATGCCATTTCTATAGGGTCGCAATTGGAAAACTCGCCCACTGCAAAGCACAGCCCTTTATGCTTTTCTCTGAAATCATCTATAAGAGCCATGGTCTGCTTATAATACTCTTTATCGCAAAGCTCCGCTCCTATCGCCTGACCCAGCAGACGATACTGCGTAGATATCTTGTCAGCCTGAAAAACTCTCGCAAGCTCTATAAAAGGTATGTTAAGCTCCTGCTCCATTTGCTGGGCGGCATATCTTGCTTCCGCATTGAGTACAAGAGAAAAATTTGCCTGCGACATTTTTTCATATTTCTCGAAGGTATTGCACCTTGAAAGCTCCCTTATGGTCTTTACGCCTGCACTTTTGAGCAGGCTGTAAAGCTCGCAATCCTCCTGCAAGGGTGAGAAATAACCGAGGATATTCACCTCGTCAGACTTTCTCTTGCGAGGTTTCAAAAGAGAATACACCGATTTTCGCACTGAAGCCATAGGGGGCAGACGCTTTTCCCTTGTGAGGGCATACATATAGCATGGCACAACAGGCACGCCTGCTCGGTCGCTGGATTTTCTGCACACTCTGTCCATATCAGTGCCGAGGAGAGCGTCAACGCAGGTTATACATATCATCACCGCCGAGGGAGTGTAATCAAGGCTTTGACATACCTCCTCCACGGCTTTTGGTATCTTTGTGAGGTGCCTGCCTGTGACGATATCGGTATCGTCAAGAAGCAGATAGAAAAATCTGTCGCCGTAGCCGCTTTCCGCACTGAGCATAGTGGTGTTTCGTCCACAGCAGGCAGGAGCCACAAGAAGCATAACCGAATTTGGCACTGCAAGGCCTGCTCTTTTTACACCAAAGCCCTGCGCTCCCGGTGAATTGAACGCCAATGTTGCAGGGGAGCTGTAGATAAGGTGCTTTGCCGAAAGAAGCTCGTCAGGGATATTATCTTTTCCCTTTTGGGCAAGCTCCGCCGCTGTTATGTAAAACGCTTTAGTCATCGTCGTCCTCCTGAATAAGGGTCTGGGCAAGCTTCAAAAAGCATTTTGCCGCCTGACAATCAGGCTCGCCCTCTATGACGGTCATGCCCTTATCCTCACATCTGATGATATCGTCGCTTCTTGGTATATCCGCAACGACATCAAGCCCTGCGCTTTCTGCAAAGGCTCTAACCTTTTCTTCCTCGCCCTCAACGTTTCGCCTGTTCATGACGATACCACGGACTTTTGCATAGCTTCTGTCGGCAAAGTTTTTCACCGCACTGTTTATATTATTTGCGGCATACAATGCCATTTTCTCGCCTGAGGTGACGATAAGCACCTTTGAAGCGTAGCCCTCTCTGATAGGTGCGGCGAAACCTCCGCACACAACGTCTCCGAGAACGTCATAAAGCACAACGTCAGGCTTATATTTTTCAAATAGTTTCAAGTCCTCAAGCAGGCTGAACGTTGTGATTATACCTCTGCCTGCACAGCCAAGTCCTGGGGTAGGACCGCCTGTTTCTATACAAAGCACTCCGCCATAGCCCTGTTTTGATATCTCATCTATGCTCTCAGGCTCATCGTCATGCTCTCTGAGATAATTCATCACAGGCATAACAGGCTCGCCCCCAAGAAGATTTATGGTGGAGTCAGCCTTTGGGTCACAGCCTATTTGTATAACTCTTTTCCCAAAACTTGCAAATGCGGCGGCAAGGTTTCCCGTAACTGTGGATTTTCCTATTCCGCCCTTTCCGTAAACGGCTATTTTTATCATAAAAGTATCCGTGCGAAAGCACGTTCCTCCTTTTTATAGGTTAAGTTTTTTGCTTACATCTTTATCTATCAGATCGGGAATATCTTTAAGAAAACATCTTCCCGAAAAAGCAACGTGTGGCAGTGAAACAAAGCTTGCCCCTTTGCATATAGGTCTGAAAAGCGGGTCTGCTATAACGGTCTTATGCTGTGAAAAAAGCTTTTCAAGCTCTGCTTCTTCCTCGCAGAAAACGTCCGTCCCTGACAGCACCTCGCTGTTTCTTATGCCAACTGTCACCACAGTTTTTGCGCCAAGTTCAGCCCCAAGGGAAGAAGCAAAAACGCTTTCCCCTGCAACTATCATATGAGCATTCTCTACAGCTTTTTCACCGCAGGAATTTATACAAACGCCCTCTGACACTGCTCTTTTCAGGTCAGCGGAAAGCTTTTTGGAAAAGCTTTTCCCCACAGGCACGCCCACTACATATGGCACTCCATAGGTATCAAAAAGATACTTTGCCGCAGCTATCCCGTCTGAGGATATAACAAGGCTTACAGCCGCCTGTGGTGCGGTAGAGATCTCATCAAGACTACTGTCCATAGCAAAACAGCTTTGCACTGAAAAGCCGTTATCCAAAAGCCACTTTTTTATGGAGCTTACGCTGGTGTTCACTGAGAAGTCAAGAGGCGTTGCACCAATAATATTCACTGAATTTGCCTGCTTTTCTTTTCCCTCACAGCAGAAAAGCTTTGCAATATTAAGGAAAGCTCCCTCTGCTCCTTGAAGATAGGAATGAGTGCCGTTGGTATCAACGAAAAATGTGGTCAGACCCGTTTCACGCTCTATCTCCTCAGCGGCTGAACTGTAGTCAAAGCCTGTCATTGCAGGCATTGGCGAACCGCAAATGGCTATGAATTTGGGTGAAAGCTCACCTGCCGCTTTTGCCACATCACGAATGAACTTGCCGTCATTGCCCATAACGGCGTCCGCTTCTGTTAGTGCAGAAATATATATCATGCTTTTGCGGTCATACCAGCGTGGCTCGTCATGGGTGGCGTAGGTGGAGTTACAGCCCGAAGCGTCATGGACGACGGTCATTCCACCAAGCTCATAAAGCGCCGAGCATACTCCCGAAGTATCCGCCGCATATATGGATATCACTTTTGCATTCATAGACAGCTTTCACACCCCCAGCCCTTGTGTTGTATCACCTTACGTCTGTCCTTTTTGTTTACTGCTCCCTCAGCCATAAGCTCTGCAAGCCTTTTTATACCCTCGAAGCCGTATCCCCCGCCACCTGCAACTATATCAACAAAGTTATCGGTCTGGCAGAAAAACGCTGCTTTCTGACCTATAGCAAGATATTTTTCTTCGCAATGTGAAAACTCCATTTTCACATTCACAGTAGGGAGAATTTCAAGGTCGTGGCAATGGGCTTTCAGCCACTCAAAATCTGCCCTTTCCTCCTCTGAAAAGCTGTCGGCGTAGCAACGCTTCACATTGAAGCCTTTTTCTGCAAGAAGTCTGCAAAAACCAAGGGGTCTTGGCAGAGCAGTATAATCCACGGCTATAGGCATATTTTCCACTATCTCAAGGGCATTTGCAAGAGCCTTGTCGGCGGCTTCTCTGTCAGCAGAAAAGTCAGGTGTTTTCACACCAAGCTGGGTGCAAAGCCTGCTGTAATTTTCCTCTATCTCATCATAGCCATAGCACAAGGGCAGATACAAATGCTTTGTGCCAAGTCGCTTTTCAAGTTCCTCTCCTGACGGCTTTGCCGTGGGGATATAGGTGATATTCAAAGAGCTTTCCGCCATGGAGAGATACTCCTCATAGGTCTTGCACTTTGTTATGTCAAGAAGCTCGAAGCCTGCTGAGTTTATTATTTTTACAAGTTCGGAGGCTTCGTCTGTGGCTCTGTCACAGCCTATTATTGCCGCCGTTTTAGGCTTCTTTTCGCACTTTTCAAGTGGCTCGTAAAGCTGTTTTCTCATAAGGCTGTCAGGAGAGATAGACTTTCTCATGGTGGGCGTCATGTAACAATCTATAAAATGCACCTGCGGATATGCCGCCGAAAGCTGGTCTATTATCATTTTGAAGTCACAGCCTGCAAAAAGGTGAACACAGCTTAGAAAAATCAAAACGCACTTTGGCTTTTCCTCAAGCCTGTTTATTATATCCCTCACTCCGTCTATAACGTCCTGCTCCATTGTGCCGTCATACAGATCCTGCTCAGAAACAGTCACCCATGACATTCTGTCCATGGCATTCATCTCTGCCGCAGTGAGGATAACGCCCCTTAAACAGCCCTGTGCGCAGACAAATATCTGCCGCGACTCAGGGATAAGCATACCGGTATGGACGATATTCCACACGCCCCTTGTGGGGGGATTATATTCAAGACCGCTTTCAAAAGGCGCAGGAAAAGCCGCCTTCGTTATATTTATGCCGCTCTCTTTTATCATTTTTCTTCTCCCATACCGCACAGCTCGGCTATCTTATCCGCAAGGGCTTTATACTGCTCTGCCGCAGTGCTGTCAGGAAAAGCTTCCATGACAGTTTTGTGCATATCCTCAGCTTCGCTCACAAGGTCGCTTCTGTCTATCTCGGCTATCACAGAGCTGTGAAAATCAGCCGCAAGCTCTGCCGCTTTTTCCTCCTCGTTTTTTACGTTGCGTTTATTGAGGATAAAACCGCCAAGAGAAGCATATCCACGGCTTTTGAAATTTTCCACCGCCATTGCGATGTTTGCGGCGGCATATACAGACATACTCTCGCCTGATGTGATGATAAACACCTTATCGGCATAGCCCTTTCGCATTGGCATTGAAAAACCTCCGCACACCACGTCTCCGAGAACGTCATAGATAACAACGTCAGGCTGATATTTTTCATATGCGCCCTTTTTTTCAAGCTCCTCCAAAGCGGCGATTATACCTCTGCCTGCACAGCCAAGCCCCGGGACCGGACCGCCTGCTTCAACGCACACAACACCGTTATAGCCTACCCTTGCCATATCTTCAAGGTCAAAGCTTTCGCCTTTTCGCACAAGGTCAAGAACGGTGGGTATCTTCTCTCCGCCGTGTAGAAATATGGTGGAGTCAGCCTTTGGGTCACAGCCTATCTGCATGACTTTCAGCCCTTTTTGTGCAAGTGCAACACTGACGTTTGATGCCGCCGTTGACTTTCCTATTCCGCCTTTTCCGTAAAAAGCAAGCTTTATCATTATCTGTGATCTCCTCTTGATATCTTTATTTTATAGCCTATGGACTCCATTCGTCTTTCAAGGCAAGCCCTGCACTGTGCAGACTCGTCACCTGTGCATATCTTGTTGTCATAGAGCATATATTTTTTTCTCACTGCCACAGGGGACAGATTCGGCATTATAACGTTCGCACCTGACAGCACCCCTTGTTCTCTCCCTTTGGGGTTTATAGTACCAAGAGCTGTGGTGGCAGGCAAAAGAACGTCGGGGAGCATTATCCTGCAAATGCTCAGCAGAAAGAGAGTAAGCTCATATGAGCCTTGTGGACAGCTTCTGAAAGGCGTGTCCTTATGTGGGAGAAAAGGTCCAATGCCTATCATTTCGGGCTTGAAACCGCACATAAACTCCATATCCTCAGCAAGGCACTCAACCGTCTGATACGGCGAGCCTATCATCATTCCACAGCCTGTCTGATAGCCTATCTCTTTTAGATCTGAAAGACACTCCATTCGGTTTTTCCAAGACATTTCGGCTGGGTGGAGCTTTTTGTAATGCTCCTCGTCGGCAGTTTCGTGCCTGAGAAGATACCGGTCTGCACCTGCATTGAAAAGGGCTTCATAGTCCTCACGGCTTTTCTCGCCTAGGGATAATGTTACCGCACAATCAGAGTGGCGCTTTTTTATCTCGCTGACGATACCGCAGAGCATTTCTCTGTCATAGAAAGCGTCCTCACCGCTTTGAAGCACAAAGGTACGAAAACCATAGCCGTAGCCCTCGTCACAGCACTGCAAGATCTCCTCAGCGGTAAGCCTGTATCTGCTCACGTTTCCGTTTGAGCGCCTTATTCCGCAGTAAAGGCAATCGTTTTTGCAGATGTTTGAAAACTCCACTATGCCCCTTATGTAGATATCCTTGCCGAACATTTCCTGCGAAATGCCCCTTGCAAGCTCTGCGGCATAGGCTCTGTCGCCCTCGTCATATTCTTTTATAAGCTTCACCCATTCATCATGGGAAAGCTTTTTCTCGCAGTTTAGTTTATCAATAAGTTCTCTGACCGCCATTGTGATCTTCAAGCTCCTTTACAAGATGCGGAAACACTTCTATGCTCCTTTTCAGTATGCCTTTCATATAGGCAATGGCAATGCCGTAATTTGTGAACGGCACGCCTGCGTCACAAGCACATTTCATTCTGTAGGTAAGCTCTTTTGAGCCTAGCATACAGCCGCCACAGTGTATGCAAAGTGCAAAGTCTGAAAGCTCCTCTGGAAAGCCGTGACCTGATGACAATGTTATATCAAGTTCCTTGCCTGTGTATTCTTTCAGCCAGTTCGGAAGCTTCACAGAGCCTATATCACCGCACTGTCTGTGATGTGTACAGCCCTCTGAAATAAGCACCTTGTCACCGTTTTTAAGATCGTCGATAGCTTTCACGCCCTTTACAGCGGCGTCAAGAAAGCCCTTATATCTAGCCATAAGGATAGAAAACGAGGTGAGAGGGATATCCTCGGGAGTATCCTTTGAAACTCTTGCGAAAGCCTGACTATCCGTTATAACAAGTGCAGGCTTCTCTATCCTGCCAAGCACTCCTGAAAGCTCAGTTTCTCTTACCACCACTGCACAGGCGTTTGCTTCAAGAACATCTCTTATGGCCTGCTGTTGTGGCAGGATAAGCCTGCCCTTTGGTGCGGCGCTGTCGATAGGGGTGACAAGCACCACCATATCGTCAGGCTTTATAAGGTCGCCCACGAGCTTCATTGTCATGGTGTCTGTTTCGGTTAGCTTTGCAACTGCGTTTTTAAGCTCCTCTATGCCTGTTTTCTCTTTTGCGCTGACGTACACTGTCCCCTCCTCTTTTGGGATATCAGTGAGCAGGTCGGCTTTGTTTTTGGCTATAATAAAGGGGATATCTTTCTCTTTGAATATTGAGATGAGCTGTTTTTCGCAGTCTCCAAGAGGCAAGGTGCAGTCTGTTACAAGAACGGCGCAGTCTGTTCGATTTAGGATCTGCTTAGTTTTCTTCACACGAAGCTCTCCAAGCTCGCCCTCGTCGTCAAAGCCGGGGGTATCTATTATCACAACAGGGCCAAGGGGCAAAAGCTCCATTGCCTTTGTAACAGGGTCGGTGGTAGTACCTTTCGTATCGGATACCACTGCAAGATCCTGATTTGTTACTGCATTCACAACGCTTGATTTTCCTGCGTTTCGTCTGCCGAAAAATCCTATATGTATACGTTCTCCGCTTGGTGCGTCATTAAGTCCCATTGCAAAAGCTCCTCTCAAAAAAATAAGCCATACCCCTATGGATACAGCTTTTCTATAGCAAAACAAGACCACACGATAGTGCAGTTTTCTGCTTGATGTGTATTCTTTCGCCTTAAAGGAGAAAACTCGTTTTCGGCGTCAGGGTCACAAATATTTATTAAATTTTTACTGTGGCGAATAAAGGGTCTTGGCGGTCACTCCCTCAAGCCTGCCTATCTTGCCTGCAAGAGAATTTATAACGTCCTGCGGAGCGTCAACTGCCACACTTATTATGTTCATGCCACGTTCTCGGTATGGCAGACCCATTCGTCCTATTATATACTCGGCATGCTCATGAAGAATTGCGTTTATCTCCTGCGCAGAGCCGTTATCGTGTGCGATTATTGCAAGTATTGCCACACGGGTATCCATAAAACACCCCCGTAATGTAAAAGTGTACTTTGTCTTACTTTATGATAGCACGATTTGTTGGCGTTGTCAATTGGAAGTTATCTATTTGAATAAAATTTTTAGATAACATTTGACTAAAATATACGACATATACTATTGACAAGTAGAGTTAGCCATGGTAAACTTATTTTGTGGAGTTCTTTTAGATAAAACATAAGAATAAAATATAGCTATGGAGGAAAAGACAATGACTCTTGATAAGCTTAAAACGGGTGAGTCTGCCGTAATAAAAGCGGTAGGCGGCGAGGGTGCGCTTAGGCTGCGTTTTCTCGACATGGGACTTATACCCAAAACAAAGGTGAAAATGCTAAAGCGTGCGCCAATGGGCGACCCTCTTGATATAGTACTGAGAGGCTACGAGCTGACGCTCAGGATAGAGGACGCAAAAAACATAGAGATAGAAAAAACAGAGGAGAATGACCATATATGAGATTTGCCCTTGCAGGAAATCAGAACTGCGGAAAGACCACGCTTTTTAACGCCCTTACAGGGTCTAATCAGCACGTTGGAAACTTTCCCGGTGTAACAGTCGAGCAGAAGGTCGGTGACATAAAGGGGCAGAAGAACTGCACTGTGGTGGATCTGCCGGGAATATACTCACTGCGCCCTTACACGCAGGAAGAGATCGTCACCCGTGACTACATAATAAATGAAAAGCCTGACGGCATTATAAACATTGTTGACGCCACTAATATAGAACGAAATTTGTATCTCACTTTACAGCTTCTTGAACTGCGTGTGCCAATGGTGCTTGCCTTAAACATGATGGACGAGGTAAGAGCCAACGGTGGAACGATAGACGTAAAAATGATGAGCGACGCACTTGGCATACCTGTTATACCAGTAAGTGCGGCAAAGGGCGAGGGTATCTCAGACCTTATCGACAAGGCTGTAGAAACCGCCCGAAACAAGACAAAACCTGTTGTCACAGACTTTTGCTCAGACGATTCCGCTGTACACAGATGTATACACGCAGTTGTGCATCTTATCATGGATCACGCAAACCGTGCAGGCATACCGCCGAGATTTTGTGCTTCAAAGCTTATTGAGGGTGATAAGAATATCGAGGATCAGCTTGAGCTTAATCAAAACGAGCTGGAGCTTCTCGAACACTGCATAGTGGAAATGGAGGACGAATCAAAGCTTGACAGAAATGCGGCGCTTGCAGATATGCGATACGACTTTATCGAGAAAGTCGTTGCCATAAGCGTTGTGAAATGCCACGAGAGCCGAGAACACAAGCGGAGCGTAAAAATAGACCGCATTTTAACGGGAAAATACACTGCACTGCCTGTATTTTTCGGGATAATGTTCCTTGTGTTTTTCTTGACGTTCAATGTCATCGGCTCGACCCTTTCCGACTGGCTTTCCCTTGGTATAGACAAGCTCACCGACCTAGCAGACAAAGGGCTTACAGCCTACGGCATAAACCCTGTTGTACACAGCCTTATAATAGACGGAGTTTTTGCAGGCGTTGGAAGCGTTCTAAGCTTTCTGCCTATAATAGTGACGCTGTTCTTTTTCCTTTCCATACTGGAGGACACTGGCTACATGGCACGAGTGGCATTCGTAATGGACAAGCTTCTTAGAAAGATCGGTCTTTCGGGCCGAAGCTTTGTGCCTATGCTCATAGGCTTCGGCTGTTCTGTGCCTGCTATAATGGCAACGAGGACGCTTGTATCAGACCGTGACAGAAAAATGACCATACTTCTTACCCCTTACATGAGCTGTTCGGCAAAGATACCTATTTACGCAGTTTTCTGTGCAGCATTTTTCAAGAAATATCAGGCGCTTGTGATGATAGGCTTATACATAACGGGCATAGTGCTTGGGATAATAGTTGCACTGATACTGAAAAATACAGCTTTCCGTGGCAAGCCTGTACCGTTTGTAATGGAGCTTCCAAACTATCGTCTTCCTTCGGCAAAAAGCGTAGGACTTCTTCTTTGGGACAAGGCAAAGGACTTTATACAAAGAGCTTTCACAGTTATATTCTTTGCGACTATCATAATATGGTTTCTTGAAACCTTTGATGCAAAGCTCAACGTTGTAAAAGACTCCTCCGACAGCCTGCTCGCTCTTATCGGTCAGGCTATATCGCCAATATTCAAGCCTTTGGGCTTTGCAGATTGGAGAGTGACTACCTCGCTTATTTCGGGCTTCACTGCAAAAGAGGCGGTAGTAAGCACAATGGCGGTACTGATGAACACCAGCACTGCAAATCTTGGCACTGCTCTTTCGGGATCATTCTCCACCCTTTCCGCACTGAGCTTTCTCGTATTCACCCTGCTTTACACCCCATGTGTTGCGGCTGTGGCGACCATAAAGAGAGAGCTTGATTCAAGGATACAGACAGTAGGCGTTGTGATAATGCAGTGCATGGTGGCATGGCTTTGCGGCTGTGCGGTATATCAGATAGGAGCGTTATTATGAATACAGCCGACTGGATAGTGGTGATACTTCTGCTTTTATGGGCAGTGGCGGCGGCAATAAGTATATCAAAGCAAAAGAAAAAAGGTAAATGCTGTGGCTGTTGCTCACACTGTCACAGCAGATGCGGCAAAAAATAAGGCATAAAAATAGCGGAGAACTGCAAAAAGAATGCGTTCTCCGCCATTTTATTAATATATAAGCAACACTAAGAAAATCAAAAATTTACAATGCATCTGGCTTTTTTCGTTAATACACCTGACAAATAAGCAAAAATGTGATATAATATAGCTTAGGGCGAAGTTATCCACCCTGTTTTTTTGAGATATGGTTAGTCCAATCTAACTTTATAAAGAAAACCAGCTTAGAAAGGTCGGTATTATGAAGAAACAATTTTTTAGCAATGAGAAAGACGGTTTTTATGGTACATATTATGAAAACCCAAAGGATGCAAACTGCGCAATGATAGGTCTGTTCGGTGACGATCCTAATGACTTTATGGCAAAGTGCGGAGCAAAATGGCTTCACAAAAATGACGTGAACGTTATGTGTATGTCACCTGACGTGAAGAACTACGGCCATGTGAACTTCCCGCTTGAAAGGATAGAGACCGCTATAAAGTGGCTCAAAAGCCATGGAAACAAGAAGATAGGCATAATGGGAATGAGTACGGCAGGAATGGATTCCCTTGTGGCAGCTTCATATTTCCCTGACATAACACTCACTTTCGGTCTTACGCCAAGCGACTTTGTATGGCAGGGCTTTGAGCAGGGCGAAAAAGACGGCTGCAAGGAATGGCCTATCCCTGACGCTTCCACACTTTCATGGCAGGGCAAGCCGCTTGCCTATATGCCGTTCGTTTATGCCCACCCTGAATACTATCACAAAATAGAAGAAGAAACCAAAGGCTCGGGAGATATAACACGAAGCACGCACCTTTTTATCGACTCTGAAAAGGCAAGAGAACATACAGAGGAAGAAATGATAAAGGTTGAGAACATCAAGGGCAAGCTTATAATGGTGGGTGCTGATGACGACAGCTTCTGGGAGGCAGGAAAATACGTCCGCCGCATGGATAAGCGCTTGAAAGAACGCCCTCACGAGTGCGATTACGAAGCCCTGACTTACGAGCATGGAACGCACTTTGTGCTCCCTGAGACAATGCTCAGAAAAGCACTTCCTGTGGGACTTAAATTCGTAATGAAATTTATTTTCAAGGCTGCAAAGGACTATCCTAAGGAGTGCGAGCAGACAAGAAAGGATATCGACAGACGACTTTCTGCGGCTTTAAAACAGTGGGTAGCTGAATAAAAAAAGCCCATAAAATACGCTATTTTGTGTAGGGGCGACCTCTGTTCGCCCCTTGCTCGATATGTTTTACGATAAACAAAGACCGACTTCCAGCGAAAAAAGCTGAAAGTCGGTCTGTTATTTTTTTGCAACAGCATAAATGCTTTCAAAAAGAAGATTTTTGTGAATTTTGTGAGTTTTCTATTGACATTAGAGTGCGGATATGGTAACATTAACGGTGTGTGAATATTTTCTAATAGCAATCACATATCAAAGCAAAAAAGCAATTATTTTATATAGATAGTGGTGGGTCATCATGACCCTGACGAAGGAGCAAGCTATGTTTACAAGCGATACAGCGAAATATAAAATAATAGGTATCTGCACTTCATGCGTACAATCTGACTATGTGAGAGATATAGTATCTTCCATAAGCCGAAAGGGTGTAAAAGAGGGCTACAAGGTGCTTCTTTTTAACACCTTTTGCGACCTTTATCACAACAGCTCCTACAACCATGGTGAAGCAAGCATTTTTGATCTTATAAATTATGACATTCTTGACGTACTTATAATAATGCCCGAGGCAATAAAAAGAGACAGCATTTCCAACGAGATAAGCAAGCGTGCCCATGAACACGGTGTTCCTGTCATATGCGTTGACAGTACAATGGATAATTGCTGCAGTGTGACATTCAATTACTCTGACGTTTTTGAAAAGATAGTTCGCCATGTGATCGAATTTCACGGCTGCAGAAGAGTTAATTTCATTGCTGGCGTAAAGGGCAATGCTTTCTCAGAAGAGCGTATAGAAGCATACAAAAAGGTGCTTGCGGAAAACGGCATAGAATTTGAGCCTGAGCGTCTTGGCTATGGTGACTTCTGGGATATGCCAACAAAAGGGGTATTGGAGAAATTTTTGGAAAGCGATTTGGAATTTCCGCAGGCAATAATATGTGCAAACGACGCTATGGCGATAGCAGCTTGCAGCATACTGAGAGAACGCGGCATAAAAGTGCCTGAAGACGTTATTGTAACGGGCTTTGACGGCATCGAACTTGAACAGTATAACAGCCCTCGTCTTACAACGGCGGCTGTAGACAATGATGTGCTTGGCGAAAAGATAATAAACGCCATAGACCATATGATGAACGGAGTTCCTCTTCCTGAAAAAATAGAGGTCAGCTACACCATGAGGATATCCCAGTCTTGCGGCTGTGAGAAAATAGACCCGAGAGAAGTAGGCGACAAGATCCTTGAGCTTTACCATAGAATGAACAATTCTGATGGTCACGAACAGCATATGTTCTCTTATCTTGCAAAATCAGTGGAATGTCACACCGTAGAAGAAATGGCAAAGGTAATGGCACGTTCGGGAGATTATTATAGCTGGGTATGCACAAACACTGATTTTCTGTCAAACACGAGGCAGAGAGAACGCTTTAATAACAGCTTTACAAAGCAGATGAGAGTTTTCATGCAGACTTTTGACAACAAATACAAGACCGGTGAAGTATTTGACACCAAGGATCTTTTGCCTGATATGGAGCAAGTCCTTGGACGCCATAACTGCTTAATGTTCTCGCCGCTTCATTTTCAGGACGAGGTCATAGGCTATGCGGCAAATTCATATAGTCCTATATATTTTCTTTTCCAGAACACAAGGCGTTTTATAAACAACACCAATCAGATAATGGAGAGCTTTAAAAACCGCCAGCGGCTTGAAAGGGCAAATGCAGAGCTTGCAAGGATACATATGCTTGACCCCATGACGGGGATATATAATCGCATGGGCTTTTACAAGAACGTAAGAAAGCTTATTTCAAAGGCTGAGAAACAGGGCGTTGGCGTATGGGTATTCTCTATTGACATGGACAACCTTAAAAAGATAAATGACCTCTATGGTCACAACGAGGGTGACAAGGCGATAAAGGCAGTGGCGTCGCTGATGACAAAATGCACTGCAGAAGGTGGGATATGCTCACGCTTCGGCGGTGATGAATTTGTAGCTGTTATCGCTGAAACAGACGGTGCAGACAGCTTTTACGAAAAGGTATCCCGCAGCATTGCAGAATACAATCGCAGAAGCAAGTCGCCATATGATGTGTCGATAAGCTGTGGCTACAAGGCTGGAAAGCCGAAAACATTGAAAGAGATCGACGATCTTATGAAAGAGTCAGATCGTGAGATGTACACGCAAAAGCGTAAACATCATAGTCGGCGGGACTAACAGACATAACAAGAGGGCGGATAGTTTGAAAACTTCCGCCCTTGTTTTTATGCTATTTGGGTATGTCAACTCCCTCAAGAAAGATCTTCAGCCCGATCAAAACGAGTATAATGCCGCCTGCTATTTCTGCCCTGCTCTTATATCTTGAGCCGAACTTATTGCTATGGCGAGTCAACTTTTTTTGTCAAATAAACATTTGACAAAATTGCAAAACTGTGATATAATAACGATTGTAATGTGTTTCCGTAGCTCAGCTGGATAGAGCGACCGCCTCCTAAGCGGTAGGTCGGGTGTTCGAATCACCTCGGGAACGCCATAATGTGAAGACAAAAAAAGATGTCTCCTGCGAAAAGCCCGAATATATCGGGCTTTTTTGCTACCCAAAGGTAAACAAAAACGAATGAAGGCGAAATGGGGTCTGTTTATGACCGAACAGAAAAAGAATACTATCATAACAAGCGGCATCGCTGTACTTGCCGTGATACTGGCATATTGCTTCCGAATTGTGGGCAGGGGCAGCTTCTACCCGATGCTGTTTTCCTATCTGCGCAGCTTTATCTATATCGGTCTGTTCGCCGCCTGGGGGCTCTCCGTCCGTCAGCGGATCGTGCAAAAGCAGGTGTGCAGGTTTATGACGGTCACCGCAGTACTGCTCATCATATGGATGGCAGTCCGTTCGGCAAAGTATTTTATATTCTGGCAGCCGGATGCCGTCCGTTACCTGTGGTATCTGTTCTATCTGCCCATGCTGTTTGTGCCTATGCTGGCGCTGCTGATCGCCATGTCATTGGGAAAGCCGGACGAATACAAATTCCCCAAAGGAATGTCGATTCTGTGGATCATCTCCGGCACATTGCTTCTGCTCGTGCTCACAAATGACCTGCACCAATTCGTATTTACCTTTCCGAAGGACGCCGCAGTGTGGACAGACAAAAACAACGGCTACTCGACAGGCTACTTCATTATTGTAGGCTGGCAGGTGCTGTGTGCCTTTGCCGCACTCGTAATTATGTTTTTAAAATGCCGTGTGCAAAAAGGAAGGCTCCACTTTCTGCCCATTGTTCCTATGCTGCTGATGATCGTTTACAGCGTGCTTTACTATGCGGGTGCGGATTGGCTGCTCCACTTGTTCGGCGATATTGCCGCATTCCAAAGTGTGATGTATATTCTGACCTTTGAGTTTTGCATCGCCTGTGGATATATACATTCAAACAGCCGTTATGTGGACTTGTTTGCCTCCTCTGTCGGCACATCGGCAGAGATCACCGACAAGGACTTTACCGTTCGGTATGCAGCTGTAAACACTGCGCCTATCTCAAAGAAAACGATGAAAAAAGCCGAGCAAAGCCCGGTCACAATGGGCGGCTTGACCGTTCACACCATGCCCATTGATGGCGGCTATGCCGTATGGACAGAGGATGTGTCGGCTTTGCGTGACATCAAGGAGGACTCCGAGCTTCTTGCAGACGAGCTTGCCGACAGGAACGAAATGCTCCGTTATGAATACAAGCGTGAAGCCAAGCGCCGCAAGGTGGAGGAGCAAAACCGCCTGTACGACCTTTTGCGCTCCGCCACGCAGTCGCAGCTTGACAGCATCGCCGAGCTCACGGGGGAATACCGCGCGCTTTCCGATACAGATCCCGACAAGGCCAAAACGCTGCTTGCCGAAATTGCCGTGCTGTGCAGCTACGTTAAGCGCCGCAAGCATTTGGCGCTTCTTACCGACCGCGATATAAAAATAACCGCGACCGAGCTTCAAAGAGCCTTCAACGAGTCGCTTCAAACTCTGGAGCTTTTGGGAGTGCGCAGCTCGCTTTATGTAGACGATTCTCTCTCCATGCTCTCGGGCAAAACGGCAACGGCAGTGTTTGACTTCTACGAATCGGTCATTGAAGCCGACATTTTGAATTTAACGGGCATACA
>OHLH01000549.1_pt1 | contig 24648 bp, 9 predicted proteins | sample 1569061 | NCBI WGS metagenome assembly OHLH01 (sample SAMEA3879603, study PRJEB24766) | human gut metagenome | biome: human-associated habitat; feature: feces | place: USA | collected 1985/1987
ATTATATTTAAACTTATATCGAACTCACGTTAACGTAGCTTTAGCCCAGACTAATCCTTGGGTGGGGGAAGCCTTGCCGGCGGAAGGTGGAGATTTTTATTTGTTTAACAAAGCGGGAAACGGTTTTTTGTTGGGTGCCAATACATGGGGTACGCAAGGTTCTTTGGGACAACCTGGGTTGGCGTGTACCTTGGCTGTTTCGAATGGTAAGTACAAAATCGTGACGAACGCCGGAAAAGCAGGTAACGGCTTGGGTAGCGATGGGTATGTGGATAATGGAACACCGGCCGAGTACGTACTGACTGATCCCACACCGGATGACGGTTTGAACGAGTACACAATAGCCTTAGATGGAAAATATTTCTATTGGGGTGGTGAAGGTACCGTATTAAAATTGGATGGTGAAGGAAGTGCCGAAGAACCTCAGTGGTTGTTGGTATCAAAGGGACAGCGTGAATCCAAACTGGATGAGGCTACGAAGGATAACGGTGTGGATGCTACATTTTATATTATAGGTGCAGGCTTCGATCGCGCACAGCCGGGTGCTTGGCAGGTTACAAATGATGGGGGAACTACGAATCTTTGCGGTCCCAACGGGAGTGCGAACAACCACTATTATTGCGCTGAGGCATACAATAACAACAGTTTTGATATATACCAGGAATTGACCGGCATCCGTAACGGGCGTTATCGTGTGACTTGTCAGGGCTTTTATCGTTCGGATGACGGAGCGAGGAATGCCATGATTTATGCTGGTTTGAATGAAAGTCCGCTTTTGCAAGGGGTAGATGACGGTAATGGTATGCCGAATAATATGGCAAGTGAGGCGAATGCTTTTGCAGAAGGACGTTATAGTGGAAACGTCGTGGAGGTGATTGTCATGGACGGTACGTTGCGTTTTGGAATAAAGAAAAGTATGCATGTAGCCAACGATTGGGCCATCTTCGACAATTTCCGCCTTACTTATTTGGGTGAAGCCACAGCAGAAGAAGCATTTGCCGATCTTTTGGGAGCACTTCAGAATGTGCAACAGGAATTTGAAACAGGTGGTGCTACAGCCATTGTGGCAGAGTTACAAGCCATATATGACCAATATGCCGATGCGTCGGGCGACTTTGCTGAGGCACAGGAAGTCGTGACGACTGCCATCAACTCGGCCAATGCGGTACGTTCCGTGACTATGACTTTGTCGGGAGCTTTGACTTCTGCAAATGAATATATGGCTCGTGTGGAAAATGGTGAAGTCATCTTGAACGAAGCGGCAAAGTCTGCTTTGCAAGAAGCCATTACGGCTGCAAGCAAGGTTTTGGCAGAGACGAGCATGGCCGGTATGGCTGATGTGGCTTCCGACCAAACTACGGCGTTGAATACGGCTGTGTCCAATGCACAAACGTGGGCAGCCTTGTCTTATCCTCTGACTTCTGTGAAGGCTTTGGCGGATAAAATCGGAACATTGTCGGCGACGACTGAATACCAAAAGGTTGCGACCGATTTGCAAGCTGCGGATTTGACATACGATGATATGGTGCTTGATGTGGCTGCTTTGACAGCTCTGTGTCGGAATAATATGAGTTCGGACTTTTTGGCCGGAGCTTCAGAGAAAGATCCTTTAGATTTGACTTGCTTCATAACGAATCCTAATATCTACCAAAACGGTGAGACTAACCAGTATCCGGGCGGTTGGCTTGGCGTACAGGGTGGACGTGATAACAGTAACTACACTACAAAAGCTCATGGCGACGCGGAATTAAATGCTTATAACTGGTCTGGCAACCTGGGTAATGATGTTACCGGTACACATTATTATCAGAAAATCGGAGGAGACGGAGAAGGAGCCGTTAGTTTACCAGACGGTTTGTATGAGTTGCGTGCCGCTACTTATGCCAATACAGACCCGAAGAAGATCATACTTTATGCTTCTTCAGACAGTGTGAACTTCGATACTGTATTCTTCAATATGGATCGTACCTTGTATGATGCTGCCTTAAAGGATATGACAACTACTTCCACGGTGCAAAACGTTGTGGTGAAAGGTGGTCAACTGTATGTCGGAGCAAGGGGTGAAGACCCGGTGAACAACCATCAATCCGGTTTGGGTAAGTCTTGGAATGCCGATAACTTCCGGTTGTATTTTATGGGTTCTGACGTATTAGGTGCCTACCGTGAACGTCTGCGCGGACGCTTATATGACGGACAAATCCTGCATGATTCTTTGATGGTATGCGGCATTGACGATTCTGATTATCTGGGTTGGGCTTTAGATAAAGAAGATGAAGACAGTTATGTCAATATGGTCGATGATGAGAGTGCCACAGAAGAAGACATTCTTTGGGCCATAGATGATATGGATAGTTACATAACGGATGCCTATGCTATTTTAGCTAATTTCGATACTATCAATCCATTGGTAGTGAATGGTAAAATGTTTGAGCAACAGTTGAAAGATGGTTCGCTTTCTGCCTTACCTACGGCGAAAGAAACTTTCCTGAATGCGTTGCACGAAGCGATTCCCGTTGCTGAAGATATGACATGGAAGAATTACTTGTCAGAGGACGTAAGTGAGCAAAGTGCCTCTTTGAAAGAAGCCACTACATTGTTTATGAATTCAGTAGCTTTTTGTTATCAGATGGGGACAGCCAAGGTGCTGGCCGACCAAATCGGTGGACTTGACAATACGCAGGCTTACCAGAATGTAGTAGCTGCTCTTGCTTCAGACGAGTTAGACCCGTTGGATGCCGATTTGTTTGCTCAGGAATTGCAACGTGAGTGTATTGATGCCATGACGCCAGAGGTTTTGGGACGGGCTACTGTGGAGGAACCGTTCAATATGACAACATTTATTGTCAATCCGAACATCTTCCAAGATGCCAAAGATCCTGAAGGTAATGACATCAATACGGAAATCAACGGTTGGGTATGTGAAACGAATGCAGACAATGCTTTACGTACGAGCGGTACTTCCGGAGATACTTGGCTATCTTGTAACAGTTGGTCGGGAAATGCCGGACATAATATTGCTTCGGCTACGAACTACCGTCAGATTGTAGGTACACAGCCGACGGTTAGCGAAGAAGGTAAATTCCAGCTTCCGACTGGTGCATACCGCGTGGAAGCAGCTACTTTCGTATCCCGTCAACCTGAAAATATAGCTTTGTATGCTCAGACGAACAGTGTGGAAAGTTCTACTGTACAAAGTAGCACGGGTGAAGACAGTACGGTATATGTTTATACGGAGATAGAAGCAGCCGATAGTGCCTTCAATGCATCGAACAAAGTGTGGGATGCTGCTTTGGCTTCATTGGGGACTACTACCGTAGTGCCGGAAATCTATGTGGATAATGGTGCGGTAACCGTCGGTATTCGCGGACGTGATGTCATTGGTGGTACCGGCTCTTATTGGAATGCCGATAACTTCCGTCTTTATTATATCGGAACGGAAAGAGGTTCTGGTATCGGTGACGTGATAGCTGACAAGGCCGGACGTGATTCAGAAATAGTAGATGTTTATGATATCACAGGTAAACTTGTGCGTAGGCAAGTAAGACGAACTGATGCAGTAAAAGGCCTGAAGAGAGGTATTTATATTGCGGGAGGTATGAAATATGTAGTGTCTGGCAAGTAAGTTTTCTGAAAATAGGGCGGGGGTACCGCTGGAGTACCTCTGCCCACCTTTATCTATAATGGCCTGGGGGCTGAAAGGGGAACATGATTTTAAAAAAAAGTTTTATGTTGAAAGATTTATTACGTGCAAGGTTGTGTAGCGGAATGCTGGTCGCTGGCGTATTGGTAAGTATGTCAGGAGTATTGCCGTCCTGTTCCGATGGCTACGAGTGGGCGCAGGACAAGCCTGTGTGGTTGGGACAGAGTATTTATGACGAGTTGGCACGTCAGGGCAATTTCAGTATTTATTTGAAAATGGTGGATGACTTAGGCAGAACCGGATTTCTGAGCAGGACCGGTAGTGTGACGGTCTTTGTGACCGACGACGATACCTATCGCGCGTATTTTAAGGCACGAGGCATGGATGAAAACCATATTTCCATGGCTATGAAGCGTTATTTGGTAAACTCTTCTATGTTGGAAAATGCGTATGTGCTTGATTTGTTGACCAACCAACCGTTGGAAGAAGATATCTTAAAAGGACAAGTGATGCGCCGTACCAATACGCAGTGGTCGGTGTATGACTCGATTCCGTCCATCACGAAGATGGAGATTCCCGGGGCTTCAGTGAGTGCAGACTATTGGAGCGGACTGCGTGACCAAAACCACTCGGTGTACAATCTCATGGATGATGGTACAGTGCCGATGGTGCATTTCATTTGGCGTCAGATGATGTCGAAAGGAATTACTAAAAGTGATTTTTCTTATCTCTTTAATGGAACGGAATTCCATGAAGACGATGTATATATAAATAATGTGAAAGTGCGTGAACCGAATGTGACTTGCCAGAACGGCTACATTCATATCATGGACGGTGTGCCCGATCCCTTGCCCAACATGGCTGCCTATTTGCGTTCATGTGGAGATACGAAACTTTTCAGTAAGTTGCTTGACCGTTATTCTGCACCATTTATAGAATATAGCGTGTCAAACGGTTATGAACAGTTGCAAGAGACATATGCAGAACAAGGGCTGTATCCGCCTTTGGCTGGAGGGGAAAACGTATATCTGCGTCGCTATTTCTATTCTTCGGCTGACGGAAGCGGTCTGACTTCTTTCGGAGGTCAGGAAGTGAAAGGGTTATTGAAATTCGATCCCTCGCAAAACGATTATGCCGAAGGAGGAGCGGATAATGTGAATGTGGACATGGGGGCGATATTCGCTCCGACTGACGTCGCTTTAACCGAATATTGGAATAGCGAGAGCGGGGCATTCCTTCGCGAGCGGTATCCAAGTGAAGAACCGTTCGAAAATGTCCCCAATGATGTATTGGCAGAGTTCTTGAATAACCACATGCAATATTCTTTTCTTTCGTCGCTGCCCAGTAAATTCGGGCTTGTATTGGATGATGCAAAGGATCCTGTCGGACTTGAACCGAGCGACATTGTGACCGGCAGTACGGCGGTGTGTAACAACGGAGCTGTCTATGTGATGGACAGAGCCTATGCACCGGCCTCATTCCGTTCCGTATTGGCTCCGACATTGGTGAACGATAATATGAAAATCATGAACTGGGCCATCAACAGTCTGGAATTCAAACCCTATTTATTGTCGATGGTGAGCCATTATGATTTCCTGATATTGACTGACGATGCTTTGGCATGTTATGTGGATCCGGTGTCATATAGTGGTACAAACCCACGGTGGTTAGAGTTCTATTATAATGAAAACAAGAATCAGGTGGAGGCACGTTCCTACCGTTATGATAAGAATGTGGGCGGATTGGAAGGCTGTAAAAAGGTCGACATGCAGTTATTAGAGAGTACACAGTATTACGATGTGGCGACTGGAGATTATATCTACTATCCCAATTCCGTGGTGGAGAACCGATTGACAGACTTGTTAAACTTTTGTATTGTGCCGCGTGATGCCCTTGGGGGAAATGTGGTCGGTAATGGTTCTGTGTTTTATCAGACAAAAGACGATGGAGTTATACAAATGGAACAGAACGGCGACCGTGTGACCGTGACAGACCAATTCTCCGGCAATAAGGTGGAAGCAGAAGATGCGGTGAAAATGGACAATGGTGTGTATTATGTAATGGGAAAGATGGTGCAGCCTACTTTTCATTCTTTGATGGAGGAATTGGGTGCTCACCCTGAATATTCCGAATTTGTGGAACTTTTGGAAGGAAATCCCGAATGGAATACGGCGGAAGAAAACTTGTATGCTTTGTTATCGACTACTACCAGTATGGACAATACCACTATTGAGACATTCAGTTCGTATCATTATACTGTGTATGTGCCTGATAACGATGCCATGGAAAAGGCTTATGCTATGAACTTACCGCGTTGGGAAGATATCAATAATTTGGATAAAGTCTATGCAGGTACGGATGTGGATGTAGATTCTTTAAAGCAGGTGTATACGCAGCGGGTGATGAATTTCTTGAAATATCACTTCCAAGATAATGCAATATATATAGGTGGGGATGAACGAAATTCAAGTTATGAGACGGCTGCGACCCATTTGGATGGCGTAGAAGAAGGGTTGAGCTATACTTTGCAGGTGCGGTCGGACAAGTCTGGTATCATTGTGAATGACAATTCAGACCGTACATCAGAAGTGCATGTGGATGCCGGAGATACCGGATTTTGTAATCAAATCGTACGTGAATACACGTTTAGCGGGCATGCTGTGGAGAACAATATTACCACGTCTTCTTATGTGGTGGTGCACCGTGTGAAAGAACCGTTGATTTACAATGATGAGTGTCTTTGTCTGAAGGAAAACGAACGTGCTGCAGCGAATTAACCAATACCATGAATCATTAAAAAAGAGGTTATGAATAAGATAAAGTATTTGATAATGCTCCTGTTTTGTATGGGGTCGTTGGCTGCCATGGGGCAAAACCAAGTGGCGAGCGGTACCGTGTCGGATGACTTGGGTCCTCTGATGGGAGTGTATGTAGGAGAAATAGATGCGGCTAACCGTATTGTGTCGGCCACCGTAACGGACATGAATGGTCATTTTACCCTGAAAGTGCAAAACCCGAAGAATAAGTTGCGTTTTACTTATATGGGTTTTAAGACCGCTTATTATGAAATAGGCAAACGGGTGGTTTTTGACATCATGATGGAAGAGAACAGCAAGGTGATGAAAGAGGTTGTGGTAGAGGCCAGACCTAAAATTGCTACCGGCGGTTTGGACATACCCGAACGTGAGCAGTCTTTTTCGCAGCAGACCATCAAGATGACGGAGTTTGAGGGGTTGTCGTTTACTTCGGCTGACGAAGCTCTCCAAGGGCGTATTGCCGGTTTGGACATTATCGCCACTTCCGGAAATTTAGGTTCGGGGACTACCATGCGTCTACGTGGTGTATCGACTATTTATGGCAATGCGGAACCGCTGATTGTAGTAGATGATAATATTTTCGAGACAGATGCTAATGATAATATTGATTATAGCAGCATGACGGACGAACGGTTTGCAGAATTGTTGTCCATTAATCCCGAGGACATCGAGAGTATCACGGTGTTGAAAGATGCGGCTGCTACGGCAATATGGGGCTCCAAAGGAGCGAATGGCGTGATTAATATCGTGACCAAGCGTGGGGTGAGGGGAAAACCGAAACTCACTTATTCTTTGAGATTGAAAGGTACGTATCAGCCGGAAGGGTATAAGTTGCTCAATGGCGATGAGTACACGATGTTGATGAAAGAAGAATTGTTCAATGTAAACCAAAATCCGGAAAGCCAACCGGAGCTGAATTATGATCAGACTTATTCCGAGTATGAGCAATTCAACAACAATACCGATTGGCGCAAGGAGGTGAAGCAATTCGGTTTGTTCCAAACACATTATGTTTCTCTTTCAGGAGGAGGTGAGAAAGCCAATTACCGTCTTTCGGCCGGTTATGATCATCAGGTCGGCTCCATCATAGCACAGAAGTTGGATCGTTTTACCACACGTATGGCATTGGATTATTTTGTGAACGACCGTATCACGATTTCGAGCGACTTCGCGCTGACTTATACCGATAATAAGAAAAACAGCGATGACTTATTGAAAGTGGCCTATATGAAGATGCCTAACGCTGCCATTTATGATGAGGATGCTTATGGCAATTCCCTGGGTACATATTACACGATTCCCAGGTTTGTGGAACGCTATAAGGATGACAAAGACGAATTGGACGCACAGCGCAAGGCTGTGAATCCGGTTGCTTCCGCTTGGTTGGCACAGAATGAGGAGCGTACTTACAATATACAGCCGCAGTTTGACATTCAGTATCGTTTGTTGGGATTGGATGAGGAATCCACGCAACTTACTTATAAAGGAACTGTGGTCTTGAGTATCTACAATGCTTATAAGGACAGTTATTATCCATGGGAACTGAAGTCGAACGTCTACACACAAACTGAGGGTAACATCAATACGGCTTCTTCTTCTTTTGACAAGAGTTTCGGTTTCACGACACGTCATCAATTGACTTTCATTCCATTCATCGCCAACCACGACCATTCTGTACGTCTGTTCTTCAAGGGCGAAGTGACTTCCGGAACGTCCAGTGCCCAAAGTTTGAGTTCTTACTTGCTGCCCAGTGGTACGATAACTTCTGCTGCAGGCGGAGGGCACCTGAAGGCGACTACGACGGGAGCCGGACACTGGCGTAGTGCTTATTGGCTTTTCCAAGGGCACTATGCTTTCCAATCAAAATATTCGCTTGATGCAACTTTGCGTCATGAAGGTAATACGCGTTTTGGCGAGTCGCACCGTTGGGGGCTTTTCTATGCTTTGTCAGGGCGATGGAATATTTCAGACGAGAGTTGGATGGAGCCTACGAAGAAATGGCTGAGCATGTTTGCCGTACGTTTCGGTTGGGGCGTGACGGGCAACCAGCCTCCTAAGGCGGATACGCATTACAGTGTGTATAATGTGGATGGTAAATACATCAACTCCATCGGTATGCGTCCGGGTAATATCCGTCTGACGGATTTGCGATGGGAGCAGGTGATGGACTGGAATCTGGGGTGGAATATCGGGTTGTTCAATGATTTGCTCACTGCTGATATCAACTTGTATTCTAAACAGACTTCGGATTTGTTTACCAATGATCCGAAGATACCGTCCACTTCGGGCTTTACCAGCCTACCGACGGAGAATGGAGGCGACATGAAGAACCAAGGATATGAAATAAACTTATCTCTCAATCGTGTGAAGATTGCCGGTGATTTGTCGGCTACGTTTAATCTGACATTTGCCAACAACCGCAATACCATTACGGCTATGGATCCTATTCGTTTGGCTGCCATTAACGGAACGGGAGTAAATGTCCCGGATAACGGCGAATACATGACGCGGGTGTTGCTGAACAACCCGTTTGGAGCTCTTTATGGTTTACGCTATAAAGGAGTATATGCTTACAGCTATGACCATTTCGACCAGGCTCAGGCTGAAGGGGCGACTTGTCCCGTAGCACGCGATGCCAATGGTAATGTCATCTATGGTCCTGACGGAACGCCTATGCAGATGTATTACAATTACACGCAGACGAAATATGCTTTCAAAGGAGGCGATGCGATTTATGAAGATATCAACCACGACGGGAGTATAGACCATTACGACGTAGTCTATTTAGGGAGTTCTTTACCCAAGTTGACGGGTGGTTTCGGTTTCCGCTTGTATTATAAAGGATGGAGCCTGAATGCCCAGTTCAATTACCGTTATGGAAACAAAATAGCTAACGTGGCACGTATGAATGCGGAGAAGATGCATGGCTCGGAAAACCAAAGTACAGCCGTAAACTATCGTTGGCGTAAGGAAGGTGACGGGGCAGACGGAAGCCATGTGTTGCCTCGTGCGCTTTACGGGGCTGGATATAATTGGTTGGGCAGCGACCGTTTTGTGGAGGATGGTTCGTTCCTTAGGTTGAATTACCTTCAGTTTTCATACGGATTTGAATCCAAGCTCATCCGGCGTATAGGATTATCCCGTTTGAGCCTTTATGTGAGTGGAGAGAATCTGTTCTGTCTGACCCGGTATTCGGGAGTAGATCCGGAAGTGGGCTACGGCGGTATGGGGGTTACAACAGACAACGCCACTACTCCGAGAGCCAAATCGTATACATTGGGTTTGACAGCTACATTCTAATGATATAAATAAGGGAATAAATATATGAAGAAGATATTTTTGACAGGGACGTTGGCTTTGGCTGCTTCGCTTGGGGGCTTGACGGTTTCTTGTGGGGATTTTCTCGACATCACTCCGTTGAATGCCGTGGTGGTGCAAAATTATTGGGAGAAAAAGAGTGAGGTGGAGAGCGTGATCACGTCTTGTTATTACCACATGCAGGATGCCGGTTTTGCCCAACGTGTGATAGCATGGGGCGAAGTGAGAGGAGACAATTTGACATCAAGTTCCACTATGGAGGCAGATAATAAAGAGATGTATGATTTTTATATCAATAATATTACGGCCGATAATAGTTGGACCTCATGGGCTGATTTTTACAACGTAATCAACTTGTGCAACACGATACTCCATTATGCACCCGAGGCTCAAGTTAAGGATGGGAACTATTCGATGGAAGAGCTTCACACACATGAGGCGGAAGCGAAAGCCATTCGGGCCTTGTGTTATTTTTACTTAGTCCGGTCGTTTAAAAAATTACCTTTGGTGACTCAGGCTACTATTGATGATGATGAAACCTTTCAGGTGGCGGCAAGTTCGGCGGATGAAGTGTTAGATCAGATTGTGGAAGACTTGGAGTGGGCCAAAAATTATATCTGGGACCGAAAGTTCTTCGATACGTCGGCGGAACGTAAGGGGCGTTTCAATAAACAGTCGGTTAAGGCTCTGTTAGCCGACATCTACCTTTGGAGGGGGGATTATGCCCGTTGTGCACAATATTGCAAGGAGATTATGGACGAGAAGATGGCGGACTATAAAACGATGCAGAAAGAGATTGCGGAAGGGAATTATACGACTGTGGCATCAGATGGTTATCTTGCCTTGTACCGTGGTTATCCCCTCTTGGATGATTCGTATTCTGCTCATTATGCGTATCTGATGAATTTTTCGTACGAGAACTCTTTTGAAAGCATTTTCGAACTCCAGTATGATTATGAAAATCGTGAAAAGGGAAATGAAGGTATACTGAACCTTTATGGAAAACATGACGAGATAAGCGGTCTTTTGCTTTCGGCGTCCTATCTGGCGAGCCAGAGCAGTGGTGCGTTGTTTGCTGATGCGAATGATGTAAGGCTCTTTGAGAATACCAGTTACAATGGGACTTCATCTAACTCTTATCCTGTATGCAAATATAGAATGCAGATAGTGGAGACAAATAGTGGAATCATACAGACTACGCGTGCCACGGCCGAGAATTGGATTGTATACCGCTTGACGGATATCATGTTGATGCGGGCAGAGGCTTTGGCATATATGAATGATGAGGAAGGTCATGAAGAAGCGTTTGAGCTTGTGGCGGCTGTAAATGCCAGAGCATGCGGCGGACGTACTACTTTGGTATATGATGCCGGGCAAATAAAAACCTTAGTGCTGGAAGAACGCCAGCGTGAACTGATGTTTGAAGGTAAAAGGTGGTATGATTTGATGCGTATGGTACTGCATTCCGAAAATCCGACGGCGACAATGGGAACGTTGCGCAGCACTTACCTGCTTCGTAAGTACCAGTCCGGCGGTCGTGATGCCGTGGCGCGTATCGGTTCTTTGGATAACCTTTATCTGCCTATCAATCAGGCTGAGATTGACGTGAACCCCTTGTTGGAACCGGATCAGAATCCGGCTTATATCATTTATTAATCATAAGAAAGGATGAATGACATGAAATATAGATTATATAAAATGATGTCGAATACAGGACTCGAGTTCTTGAAAAAGTTGGGCGGGATGATGCTCTTGGTGAGCATGCTCGTGGGCTGTTACGATGACGGTGTGGAAGGTGACAGTTACTATGTATTCGAAGGGCAGACGATAGGCGATTATTTGGATGCGGACAGTCGTTACAGTGAATTTTCCGTCATTTTGGAACGGGCAGGCATGAAAGGGCTTATGTATGCATACGGTGACTATACTTGTTTCGCCCCGACGAATGAGGCGGTAGAGCATTACATTAATAGTTATTTTCCTGGTGCAACATTGGAGACGTTACCTGATTCTGCCGTAGAGGCCGTAGCCAAAAGCCATTTAATCGGTGCGAAGTATATGACTTCCGATTTCTCTACCGGTTATTTGCAGGAACCCAACATGTACGACCGTAGGGTGCAAGTGAATATAGACAAGGAGTTTGACGCGGCGTTGGGCGACAGTGCGACGGTATATTTGTTGAACGGAAGTGCCCGCATCATATTGGCCAACGACACGGTGAGCAATGGTGTCGTGCATACCGTGGATCATGTGTTGGAACAGTCCAGCTATGTGTTGCCTGACTATATGGAGTCACTTTGTGAGAATCAGGGTTTCACTCTTTTTATGGAAGCTTTAAAACAGACCCATTTGACGGATTCTATGTTGAAAGAAGCGGACGAAAGTCCCGAAATGCTGTCCAAACTGGCTCAGTTTGCATCAGACTATACGGCTACGGGACAGAAAGTTCCATCGGCACGTAAGTTTGGGTATACGGTATTTGTAGAAAAGGATGATGTCTTTAAGAACATTTACGATCCGCAAAATATGGGAAAACCGGTATATACCGGCGACCTCGTTTCTGATATGCGCTCTTTGTTCAATTATGCCAAAAGCATTTATGATAAGGTCTATCCAGAGGATGCCAGTCTTTACGATGGCGATTACACGCATCCTAAAAATCCTTTGAATCGTTTCATGGCCTATCATATCATGGATCGTAACGCGGGATATTCGGATCTGGTCGTGACGACGAATGAGTGGTCGGTAGAAGAAGGTGGAAACATCACTGAGTATTATGAGACCATGGCCGGGACGTTGATCCGTTTGGAGAAAGTGGTGCCGGGCGAGCGGATTTATCTGAACCGTTGTGTGGACAGCAGGCGTCCGAGCAATTATATGGAAGGTATTGAAGTGTCATCTTCCGGCGGTTCTTCTACGGTGAACGGAAATTTTCAATTTATCGGCGGTGTACTGTTACGCACGGAGCGTATCCGTATCGATACCGGAAGCCTTTTGCCTGAGCTGACCAACAATAATATCCGTTTTGATCCAGACGAGACCATGGCCGGTTGGTATTGTCCGGATGGATATTTCGACGATGTGTATTATGACAATCAGACAATATGTTATTATTCACGTTGGCCGCAAGGGCAAGATGCAGGCCATTCGGACTTGGCCAATTTCAAAACGGACAATATGAAGTTCAATGGGGAATACGATGTGACGCTGCGATTGCCTGCCGTGCCTGCCGGTCCGTATGAGATTCGTATAGGTTATGAGGCAAACGGGTTGATGAGCATCACGCAAATTTATTTCGGTTATGACCGGGACAACATGACTCCTACCGGAATACCATTGGATATGAATATGGTGGGTAGTGATCCGAAAGTAGGAATGATACAAGATGCCGGTTTGTTTGACGACATCAATATGGACCCGATATATAATACAGGAGGGCAGACTACTATTACGGAAAATGATAAGGCTATGCGTAACTTGGGTTATATGAAAGGGCCTTATGCCATGTATCGTGTGAATGCCGATCGGGTTTCAAAAGGCGCTCGGATTACGAATAATTGGTGGTATCTTCGTCACATCGTGACCACCCAAGAATTAAATGAGAAGCCGTTCTATCTGCGCTTCCGCAAGGTTGACGAACGTTCGAACCGCATATTGAATATAGATTTTGTTGAGATAGTCCCGAGAAGTGTGTATAATGGTGCTACGCTTGAAGACAGAAACTAATAAAGGAAGAAAACAATGAGAAAAACGAAAAGATATATAAGAACGATCGGACATGGCATGTTGGCTTTTGCTTGGGTGGCCATGTCGGGATGTGCAGACGACTGGGATGCGCATTATGACGGACAGCCTCGCCCGGAACAGACTTTGTGGCAGGAAATTTCAAGCCGCCCCGAGTTGGCGGATTTCGCAAAATTGCTTCAAAGCCGGGGGTACGACAAATATTTAGATTCCGATCAGCGTTATACGGTTTGGGCTCCCGTGGGGCATATAGATACGACATTGGTGACGGGAGAATTTATGACGGCAGAAGAGGTCTTGACACAAGTGGTAACCAACCATATTGCAAGGGGAATCGTTCCGGCTTCTTCCGTAGTGAATGATACGGTGTTGGTATTGAACGGAAAGCCTATGCCTTTTGTGGCGGTAGGCGGTGTGCCTTGTTTCAATGGTTCGGCGGTGAGTGAAGCCAACATAGAGTGTGGAAATGGGGATTTGCATATTCTTAAAATGCAGGCTCCTTATAACCATAATGTTTGGTCTTATCTGCGTCAGGATTCTGAATTTTCGGCTATCGCTGATTATTTGTATAGTTTCAATCACATGGTTTTCGACCCTGATGCCAGTACGCCCGGTGGCGTGGTCAACGGAGAGCAAGTCTATATAGATTCAGTGTTCGTTATGGGTAATGAACTGTGGCAGCAGATTGGCTATCTGAACAATGAGTCGGAAGATTATACGATGTTGGTACCTGTCAATACCGAATGGCATAGGTTGGTGGATAGGTTCAAAACCTTTTATAATTATGCGGATGAGGAAAATCTGGAAAAAGCGGAAGGATATGCGTGCCGTAACGTATTGGATGCTTTGGTGTTCGACATGGGCGAGCAGGCGGGGGGAACCGGTTATTGGGAAACCACGTCCGGACTTCTTTTCCAGAATCCTTATGGAGAAGGCGGTCTGTTCTCAGGTGCCACTCCCATTGGTTGTAGCAATGGGACGATATTGAAAGGTGCGGATATCAAACTTGATCCTTATGGTATTTTAGCTCGTGAGATAGTCATAGAGGGGGAAGACTATGATGATTATTTATTGGACGGACGTTATAATACTTCCGACCGTCCCACGAAAATTGCTGTGGCGGGAACCGGAGTTTCTTCCAATGCTTATATGACGTTTACCAGTACAAGTCCTTCCCGGGGGGCAGAAGTGACATTCGCTTTGCCTGACGTGCTTTCGTGTGCTTACGACATAGGCGTGGTGTTTGTCCCCACCAATATGACTCGCAATGGTTGGTCTTCTACCGTGGTGCAGAAAAAGTGTCGCGTGGATTTTGAGTTGGAAGATGGATATACGAGGGAAAGGACAAGTGTGGAGGACGTGGAAATCCCCGGAACGGCTTTGGATACGATATGGGTAGCAAGGAATCACGTATTCGAATATTGTGACTACAACCCTGATCGTGAATCTATTGACGATGCCGAAATATCCCTTACCATTACGGCTACGGCAAAGAGAAGCGAGTCGGACTATACACGTGACTTGTATATAGATTGCATTGTGTTAAAACCTACTGTTAATGAAGGATCGAGCTATGAAGAATAAGAAATTATATTATATGTGTTTTTGTGCAGCGCTGGTCGGCAGTTTGCAAACCGTTTACGGGCAGACGGAAGATGAGGTCGGACAACTTGCTGCTGTATCGGAGGATTCGTCTCAGGTAATCGTCAGGAGGGAAATGGATAAGATACCTACCGTTTCTTATCGGGGAAAGCTTGTCGACGCAGCTACGGGAGCACCGGTACAAGGTGGTATCGTGCAAGCAGCCGGTGACGACCGTTTTAGTTCTATTTCCGACGAAAAGGGAGAATTTGAAATCAAGATTCCCTTTTATGCTACACAGTTGTTGGTGCGTACGCCCACTTATGCCCTTGTCCGGGTACATTTGCCCGGGAAAGGTAAGGAACTGGAGGTAAAAATGTATTCGGAACATTTCTCGGACGGAAATGCCGCCCGTGTAAGAGTGACTAATATGAGCTGTGCAGAGGATTTCTCCATGACGTCATCTCTTACGGTCGAAGATGAAATGGCTAAAAAGTTAGGTGCAGACCTGAGAATCCTGTCCCGGTCGGGAAATCCGGCTGAAGGATCGAATCTGTTCATCGGCGGTTTCACCTCATTAAACGCTAATGCACAGCCTTTGTTCGTCGTGGACGGTGTGATTCTTGACACTCAAAACGGGCGCTCCTTGATGCATGAGGGATATGTGAACAATGTACTTTCCGCCATCAGTGTGAATGATATCGAGAAGGTGACGGTATTGAAGAATGCGACGGCACTTTATGGTGCGAAAGGGGCTAACGGTGTGGTGGTTATAGAAACGAAACGAGCCAAAAGCATGGCAACCCGCATAGACGTGGATATATATGGTGCCATGGAGCTGATGCCCAAATTACCCACGATGATGAATGCCGACCAATATCGTCTTTATGCATCCGATGTGATGGGTAACGTCACCACGACTCCGGATTTTCTGGACGATTATACTCAAGACCGCCAGAAATACGCCACTTATCATAATAATACGGATTGGAAAGATTATGTGTACAGGGAAGCTTTTACACAAAACTATGGAGTGAATGTCCAGGGCGGGGACGATGTGGCAAGTTATAATTTGTCTATCGGCTACGCCAATGCACAAAGTACTTTGAAGAATAATGATTTTACGCGGCTGAACATGCGTTTCAATACGGATGTGCGGTTTACTAAGAACTTGGACTGTAGTCTTGATGTGGCATATTCCAATACGACCCGTAATTTACGTGACGATGGGATGAAAGACGGTGAAATACTTGCCCCTGGAGCGTTAGGGCTTATCAAAGCTCCTATCTTGGCGGCATATATTCCCGACAGCGAGGGGCGCCCCTCTTCCTCTTTGGCCGATTATGACTGTTTCGATTTGTCCAATCCGTTGTCTATCCTGGAGAATGGCGAAGCCAGCAATAAGAACCGTTTGGAATATACGCTCTTTTCGTTGAGTGCCCGTCCGAAGTGGAAACTTAATCGTTACCTGACACTCTCAGAGAGGGTGAGTTACGTATTGAATAATGTGACGGAACGTTCTTTCATTCCAGACGAAGGGGTACCGTCTTTTTCCGACGGGACGGATGAATTGACGACGAACCAGTCCAAAGCTTATTCCAGCAAGCAGTTGTCGGTGTCGAGCGACACGCGGATTGATTGGACGCGTCGTTATGGTGGCCATGTAATCAATCTGTTCGGCGGTTTCCGTTACATGAGCGATTCGTTTAATTCGGATGCCATGCGGGCGGATAATACCGTGGGTGACAAGCTGCCGAATATAACGGAGGATATGGTTAACCGTTTGGTGGATGGCATTTTCGAGGAATGGAAGTCTACGGCCGTGTATGTGAATGCCGGTTGGAATTATGGAGACAAATATTTCTTGCAAGGTACGGTGACGGGCGAGACCTCCACTCGTTTCGGTAAAAATGCCCACGGGGGTGTGAAACTGGGAGATTATGTATGGGGCATATTCCCCTCTTTGCAGGCTGCTTGGGTGGTTTCGGCCGAGCCTTTCTTCCGGAACGTAAAGGGTATAGACTATTTGAAAGTGAATGTCGGTGTGGATCAGTCGGGTAACGATAATATCGACTGTTTTGCCTCCCGTACTTATTTTGCTTCCGAGGCTTTCCTGAATCAGACTTCGGGTTTGGCATTGGCCAACATCGGTAACGACCAGTTGAAATGGGAGACGGTGACCCGGCTCTCTTTGGGTATGGACATGTCTTTGTGGCAGAACCGTTTGAATTTGAGTTTCAATTATTACAAGTCTTTCGTCGACCACATGTTGACATTGAAGACGTTAGGCGGAGTGAGCGGTTTACGGAACTATTGGAGCAACGACGGTAAGATGGAAAACCAGGGCTTCGACATTTCCGTCACGGCCAAGGTTCTGGCGCTGAAAGATTTTTCATGGGAAATATCTGCGGGATTGGGGCATTATAAGAACGAGGTGACAGCTCTTCCGGACGGAGACAAACCGGTTTATACTTCCTTGTACGGCGGAGAGGTCGTGACGCAGGTCGGTGGTCCGGTGGGATTGTTTTACGGTTACAAGACACAAGGAGTCTTCTCTACTTCGGAAGATGCCGCGTTTGCAGGCTTGCGGGACGGGCGTGCCGACGGGGACGTTTTCCGGGGAGGTGACATGCACTTTGCAGATCTGGTGGCTGACGGGGTTATCGATGAGAAAGATAAGACGGTAATAGGTGATCCTAATCCTGATATATTCGGTAATTTCGGTACCAGTTTGCATTATAAGAACTGGACGTTAAACGCTTTCTTTAGTTATTCGCTCGGTAATGACATTTATAATTATCAACGGGCCGTATTGGAAGGCGGAAGCACTTATTATAACCAGACGACCGCTGTGTTGAACCGTTGGACTTCCGAAGGACAGGTCACGGAAATTCCCAGGGCTGAATTGGGGGACCCGATGGGTAACAGTCGTTTCTCGGACCGTTGGATAGAAGACGGTTCCTACCTGAAGTTAAAGACGTTGAGCTTGAGTTATCGCATTCCGTTCAATTATACATTCTTACAAGGCATAACGGTGTGGGCGGCAGCCAACAACGTGTTTACCTGTACAAAGTATTTGGGAAGCGACCCGGAACTTTCCATTTCCTCCAGTGCCGTCGGTCAGGGAATAGACCGTGGATTATTGGGACGTGGACGCAGTTTTGTCCTTGGTGTTAAAATTAATCTGTAAAGAAATGAAGACGTTTAAATCCATATTCAAACCCGTGGCTATATGGTTGGTGGCTGCGGTGTCTTTCACGGCTTGTGAAGTAGATACAACTACGGTGATGTTCGAAGAAGACCATAACTTCTCGGAACCGAGTGATACGGTGTTTTCCATGTTAGGTATCATTAGTAAGGTACAGGACGTGGCAGAACGGGGAATCTTGTTGGGCGAATTGCGAGGGGACTTGGTGAAGCCCGATCCTGAATACGGCTACTCTATGGGAGGGGCATGGTTTGATTTGGCTAATTTCAAGAATCTGGAAGATACGGCTTTCAACCGTTACCGTGATTACTATACGGTGGTGAATAACTGTAATTTTTATTTGGACCGCGCCGATGCGGAGATGGAACGCAGTGGCCAGAAAGTGTTCTTGAAAGAATATGCGGCAGTGAGTGCATACCGTGCCTGGGCTTATTTGCAGTTGGCCTTGCTTTATGGCGAAGTGCCCTTTTACACGAAGCCTTTGTTGTCTTATTCCGACATCGAGGATGTGATGGCCGATAAGTCCAACCGTAAGGGTTTGGAAGAGATTTGCTCATATTTCATCGACGATTTGCGGCCTTACGTGTATGTGGAACTTCCCAATTACGGGGATTTTAATTATGGTGAGGGAGATGCAGCCATACTTTCCACCCGGCTCATGTTCTTGCCGGTCGGTTTGTTGTTGGGCGACCTTTATTTGTGGCGTGGCTCGGTAACGGGCAATCAGGCTGATTTTGCGATGGCGGCACAAGAATACCGGGATTATTTGATATATGAGAATTATTCGGCGTATTATAGGAATGATGTGGTTTATGAGACACCGGAAATGAACATGGCGGACATCGACGACGGTTGGAGCGCTTTCACGAGCTCTACCGATTACACAGAGAACATAGGTTTCATTCCTTTTGCCAGGGAAAAGGCATACGGTAAGGTCGGTACGCTGAGCCAGTCCTTCAGGCTTTTCAAAGGCTCCGAAGCGTTGCGGGATTTGGTGGAAAACTCGTATTATTGCTATGTGGCTTACACCACAGAGAGCGGCGAGTCGTATGACGGTGAGGATGCACCCCTTTCCCGTTTTACAGGGATAGTGGAGGACAAACAGTTCTATGGCACGGAGGACGCTCCTCAATATTATTATTACATCACTGTGGCAGGTACGCCGCAGTATGCCAATGGTGATTTGCGTTTTTACGATTATTCTTCAGGGAAAATAGACTTCAACATCAACAAATATTACAGTAGTTGGCCTCATGTGCGGACCTATCGTGCCGGAACGGTGTATCTGCGTCTCGCGGAAGCCATCAACCGCGCGGGCTATCCGTTGACAGCCTTCCACGTGTTGAAATACGGATTGAGCCGTGGCAATCTCATCAAGTATGATGCCAATGGGGAGTATCGTCGTCTGATGCGGTCTGGCTATACGTTCTACGACATGTATGACAACACGTTGAACATCGGGATTCATGCGCGCGGTTGCGGTAACGCGGAGATGGACACGTTGCATTACTCGTTACCCGCCATGGCTTCGCGTCCGGACAGCATTCAGAAAGTGGAGGATATGATTTGCGATGAAATGGCTTTGGAGACGGCCTACGAAGGCAACCGTTTCTATGACTTGATGCGCTTTGCGTTCCGTCGTGGAGAAGATTTTCTGGCTTCCCGTGTGGCACGGCGTAATAATCCGGATATGCCAGACCAGACGCTTTACAACAAACTGAAAGACCGCAACAACTGGTATTTGCCGATGGTGGAGAATTGAGAATGGTATATTGAGGAATGGCAGGCATGGAATTACGCTTATATCGTGGTTTCCATGCCTGTTTTTTCTGCAAAAAGTATGAAATGGGAAAAAATGACATACGTTTTGTCGAAAATTGCCCTATCCTCTTTGGGTAAGGTGGCTTAATTTTGCGATTAGAAAACTAAAGAACCCAATATCATGGAAATATTCACGGAAAGTCAATTCTCAGCATGTTATATACATTACCGGAGGCGGGTGAGAGGTTATATCTTGTCTCGGGTTTCCGACCGTGAAGAGGCGGAGGATCTGACTCAGGACGTATTTGAAAATATATGGAGATGCAGGGAAGGGGTACGCAAGGAAACGCTTCACAATTTAGTCTATACGGTTATGCGGAACACCGTGATAGACTATCTGCGCCGCCGTTATATGAAAAAAGACAAGATGGACATATACACCTGCTGTGAGGAGGAGGGCCGCAATACGGTAGAAGAAGATTATTATTACAAGGAGCTTCGCGTGGCGCATAGGAAGATGGTGAAACAGTTGTCCGAGAAACGCCGTCAGGCATATCTTTTGTATTTTTACAGGGGGATGTCGTATGCTTCCATTGCCGACAGGCTCAGTGTGTCCGAACGTACTGTGGGCGGACATCTGGTGAGTGCGTTCAGGACGGTGCGTCTGGGGGTGGACGGGATATATCGGTATAAGGCGGGGTGAATGGAATCGGAAGTCCCGTTTTTGACAATATGTACGCTTTTTCGCTTTCTGATATGCAAATAGAAAGGGAAAAGGGTTCCTTTTCGATGACCGGAAGAGTTTGAAAAGCCTGAAATAGGTATGGAAGAGGCTTTTTAGGAATACTTTTTTTAAGGTTTTAGGGCGTTTTTTTATGTTTATTCACCAAAGACATGAATCGTTTGGAGCAGAATGAAAAATCGTTCGGCTGAGAAAACATTTTTTTTCTCCGCATGACGGTCGGAAGTCATGCGCCTATCGGTGGAACAAGTGCCTTAAAACCGTGGATCAACCTGCTTCGGATGCCATTATTTTCTCTATTTGGAAAGGAAAAACCTGTGGGTTCGGAGTATCTTTTGGTAAGCTGGAACGCCTTACAGGTTACGCCATTCTTTGAGGGCTGCGCAGAATGCACCTTATGGTTTTCATTATGATAACGGAATACATTTCCGGCTTTCATCTTGCCTTTTCCCGACGGTGCGAGAATCGCGTATTTACGGCGGACATCCAAGTGGGGGACGAATAAACGAGCCACGCACCATCGGAATTGACTTTTTGCCATTTTGTAATTGGAGATTTTTACAGACGTAGGATTTGCTCTTTGCTTAAGAAATCCAGAAACTCTCGGTAGGCCGTGCAATTCCGGAGCAGCGTTTCGTTTCCGGTCATGAAAAATTGCTTGCGTGCCCGGGTGAGGGCCACGTTGAGCTTGCGGTCTATTTCCCGTCCGTCTGTCATGATCGGTTCGGACAGGATGGAAAGTTGGTACGGATGGCTGACGGTGGTGCTGAATATGATGATGTCGCGTTGGCTGCCTTGGTAACGTTCCACCGTGTCGATGGTGATGTCGGCCGTGTCGGGAATGTGCCGTTCAGCCAAGGCTTTGCGTATCATGGCGATTTGTGCGCGGAAGGGGACGATGATTCCGATTTGCTTGCAGGGGCTGAAGGGTATGCCCGAGCGGCTGTGCAGTTGGCAAAGGGTGTGTACCAGACGTGCCACGGTCTCGGCTTCCCGCTTGTTGCTTTTGGATGAATCGCCCACGCTCGGCAGACTCTGGGCAAGTTCGGTCTGCTCTTGCTTACTCTCGATTTTCGTGTAATATTCTGCTTCGTCGGCTTGTACGGAAATGAATGCCATACGTGTACCGCCCACGAAAGCGGTCCATCGGTCATCGTCCGGACGGGTGCCGAATGCCAGTGGTTCCTGTTGATGGGGGAGGGGAACAGCATCCAGTCCGCCGTTATAATAATTACGGTTGACAAATTCGCAGATGGACGGATGCATGCGTCCTTGGCGATGAAGCATTTCCACGATGTTTTTCGTGCCTTGCAGGCTGCTCAGCCGGTGCAGGCGTTCAAACAGGGAGTTACGGCAGTCGGTCAGCCCGATGGCTTGCAAGCTGTCCTCGGTCACCCGTGACATTTCCCGGGGTTGGCTCACGACGGCGGGCAGTTGCTTGTGGTCGCCGATGAGGATGAACTTCCCGATGGCCAGACGGTTCAGGTTATAGTCTCCCCGGTTCACCGTAGTAGTGGCACATAGCAGGGGGAGCAGTTGGGGTTCAAGCACTTGTGAGGCTTCGTCGATGATAGCCACGTCGATGACTTTCAGGCTGAATAGCTCTGTCTGGCTGCATAGGCTGCTGATGGTGCCGGCAAACACCCTGACGGGCGCCAACTTCTCGTAGATTTCTTTTCGGGAGGTGGCATCCCCGATGACGTGCTTCATGAGCCGTGGCCGGAAGTCCGGGGCGCAGTTCAGTTCCTGCCCGATGCGGATATATTCCGGAGCGGGATTGATGGCAGACAGCGTATGGCAGATTTCATCCACAGCCCGGTTGGTATAAGCCATGAGCAGGAGGGTCTTTTGCGGATGGTCCGACAAGAACTCTTCCACCATGGATTTCAAGGCTACCGACGTCTTTCCTGTCCCCGGCGGTCCGACAAGCAGGAAGTAATCCCGGGCCTGTTTGGCCTTCAGGACGATACGGTCTATTTCTTCATTCAGATAATGCCGGTGGAGCCTTACGGACGGGTCGGTGGCTGGTGGCCGTATGCCCAACAGCAGCTCTTTCCGTTCCCGTGGGGCGGTGAGCATGCTGAACAGTCCCGAATAGGCTTGGTTGAATGTGGCGTCCATGTAACCCGGCTCTATGGCATAAAGGCTGTCGGGGCGGAAAACTCCGGCATTCCGCTGTTTGTAAGATAGTTTCAGCAGCATGTGTTCAGGATGGATTTCCTCTATGGTGCAACGGAAGAACTGTTTGTTCGTCACGTTGTCCCCTTCGTGGTTCCGTTCGTAGAGCATCACCATGTCGCCCTGCCGGAAGTTCGGGAGGAAGTCTTCGCCGTATTCCGGAAGTTTCAAATCCAGCCGCACGATGGCACCTTCCTCGTCGGGGACGGGATGCAGTTTCAGTCCGGTCAGGATGTTTCCGTTCTGTTGTTTGGTCAGTGTGTCGCAGCACCATGTTTCGGAGAACCCGCCCGGCGAGTCCGCCCGGTCGTCCCCGACTTTGGCACGGAATTGTTCGCGAGCGGTAAACGTCAGGAAGCGATGGAAATAATCGGCTTCCGTTCCCCTCATGCCATGAAGCGGTGTCAGTATTTCCATCATGCGGGGGCGCAGGTAACGGGTGTAGAGCCGGTCGCCCCGTCCGTCCACGTTGAGCCGTTCTTCCGTCAGCTCGTCTATCAACGCACGGGATTCCCCCCTTCTCAGGCGGTGCTCTATGTGCAGGATGGCATTCCGCAGGGCCATGGCGCGGCGGATATGGCTGCGCGGCACGTCGACGGCATAAAGCCCGGGATAGCGTGAATAGAAAAGATAAGACTGTACCTGTTCATGCCTGCGGTCCAGGTTATAATACAGGATTTCTTTGTACAGGGCCATTTGCAGGCGGTGTTCGTCCTTCGGGCTACGGTAGGGATATTCGTCCGCTTTTCCGCTTTTCAGTTCCACTAACTTGTCGGCGTTCCGGGTGAGCAGGTCCATACGTCCTTGCAACCCGAGGGCTTCGCAAAGGAAAGACGGCTCCAGTTCCACTTCCGTTTGCCGGATGTCGATGCCTGCGGCACTGAAACTGTTGCGTACGGTTTGCCGGATGTGGTGGAATTGCATTTCGCACCGGTTGAAGAAATCGCGGTCGATGTCCGGCAAGGTGGACCAGGCAAGAGGGGAGAGCCGGAAGGAATTCTGCATGGAACGCAGGTAGAGTTCCGCTTCCGCCGTCCCGTCTGCGTTTTGGGTAAATCGCTCATGCCCGGCAGACTCCGGGCAGGCCCGGTCTTCTCTCTCTAAATCGCGATTTTGGATAAATCGCTCACGTTCGGCAGAGCCAAGCCTGAAAACTTCGTTTTCGCTTGTCTTTGCTCTCTCTAAATCGCGATTTTCATTCACGCAGTCGTCCAGAAACTGGTTGGCCGCATTTCCCAACTGTATGGCCGCAGAGCGTGCCGGAGGGGCGAGTTTGTTCAGTAAGTGGGTGTAAGCCGAATACCCGTACGGTTTGATGCAGGCGCACAAGGCTGTAATGTCAATCAGGAAATCCGGGTCGAGGACCAACATCTCGGGTTTTAGGACGTAAGGATATGCGCCTTCCGCCTTTATGGTCTTGACCGATAAGAGATTGAGCTGCGCCCCTTCGTACAGTTGTTCTTTCAAGTCGGCGAACGTGCGGTCGGTTTCGTCGGCATATTCCACTTTCAACAGTTGTTCCGTGGGATGCGTGTGGTCTTTTCCATAAATGAAATGCTCGTCCCACCGGTGCACCGTGATCCGGATACGTTTGGCCTGCGATACTTTTTCGGCAGGTGCGGGAGCGGGTCGCCAATGGCGGGGCAGGCGTTTTTGCACG
>OHLH01000557.1_pt1 | contig 24474 bp, 20 predicted proteins | sample 1569061 | NCBI WGS metagenome assembly OHLH01 (sample SAMEA3879603, study PRJEB24766) | human gut metagenome | biome: human-associated habitat; feature: feces | place: USA | collected 1985/1987
TAATGGTAAATTCCTTACTCGGTGCAGTATCCATAGAAACCGTAAGTTTGTTACCGTCTACCGAAAAACTTACTCCACTGATACTTGCCTTAAAATCATATTTGGAAAGCACATTATTAGAGTCTGTCAGAGTAGTTGTGTATTTGCTTCCGTTCCATTCAAGTTCTATTGTCTTTGCCGAACCGGAAGATTTATTACAGAAACTTGGTACTAAACTATGGTTCTGAACGCTCTGTACCATACTGTCATAATAGCTGAAAATCTTACTGCGGAGTGGGTGGCTGGTACTTACCACATCTTTTACATTGCTGTATCCGCTTGTAGATTTGTGGTTGAAGTTTGCATCACGTTCTCCGATGACTGTTTCCCAGATAAGAAGCTGCGTTGCGTATGCGTGTGCAATGCTGTTTGCAGCGTCCGCATTCTGAGATTTCCAACTCAAAGAAACTCCTCCACGATAACCATACTGCATAATACGTCCGATAAACATACGGATTTCATCGCCGGAGATAACACCGTTTGATGTGATGTTATTGAAGTAATTCTCATCATACTTCGTCATCGACTGTCCATCTTTCAAAGGAACTCCCGGCTCAATACAATACGCAATATTTCCGCTATACGAACCAAGTACCTTCAAATTCGTGCGGGGTGCTTTTCCACTGTGCCAACCATTTACAAATGAGAGATTATTGTGTCCCCATACACCGTCGTAATTAGCGTCGCCATCACGGGGAAAATCAACCATATAGACATTGGTTTTCTCGCCCGAAGCAGCAAATGCCGTGGTCGAGCCAATGCCTGCAAAAGTTGTCACACACATAAGTGCCGCCATCACAAGCGAAGTGACTCTTTTGAATTTTGACTTAATCATTGCTAAATTTCCTCCTTAAAACTGAAAAACACACCGTATCTCTACGATGTGCCTTAACTGATTTTTTACAGCAGAATAACCTGCCGAAAAACAAATGCGGTTTTTTCGTTAATTTTTCATTTTACCATACACCTCCAGTCCGTTCCTATTGTGCGATTACTCCTTAGAGATAGACATATACTTTGAGATAGTTATATTCAAGTGAGATAGTATATATCATTTTCGGTAGGTAAAAGTATAACTAAGGGGTTAGAGTGTGAGAAAGGGGAACTGTAAAACAGGCTATCTGCTGTCACGCTCTGCACGGTTACGCAAGAACTTGTTATAATGCTCCAATGCCTTGCAGACAAAATCCTCCGTCTGACTGACGGGAATGTTTTTCGGGATAAGCTGTCTTACTCTGTCGCCCCTCAATACGATTTTTTCCCTCTGGTTCGGCTTTTCCTCAGACATAACAGCGTGTATTGCTTCTGTTGTAAGATTGCCCTCGTTGAATAGCTTTCGCATACGGATTGTCTGGTCGTGTGACGGTGTTGCGTCATTCAGGTCGATTTCATCAACCACATCACGCTGACAATCTTCATCAAGATAGGAAAGTTCTACGGCAGGACGCATTTTGATACGCCCCTCATCAACAAATTCAAGCAGTTCGGGAACAAGATTTGTCAGACGAACATAGCGATGTATCTGATTTCTACTGTCGCCACATTCTTGTGCAAGTTCATCTGCTGTTCTCAACTTCGTCCCCACTGGGGACAAAGTTAAATCGGTTCTTTGTCCCTGCCTTTTCATTGCTTCCAAACGCATTTTATAGGCAAAGGCTTTTTCACTCGGTAATATCTCTGACCTCTGGAAATTACTCTCAACCATTAAAATGGTTGCTTCATCTCTGTTCAGGTCTACAATCTCACTTCTCAGAGTTTCATATCCTGCCAGTTCACACGCTCGCTTTCGTCTGTGTCCTGAAACAAGTTCGTATCTGCCGTCCTCTTTCTGCCTTACCGTTGCCGGAGTAATAACTCCTCTTTCCTTGACACTCTCCACAAGCTGCATCATATCTTCATCGTCCCTAACCTTAAACGGGTGGTCGGGAAAATCATCAATCAGCTCTAACGGAATATCTCGGATTTTTGAAAGTTGTTCTTCATCTCTCTGTGCCTGCGTGGTAAATAAATCATCGAGTTTCGTGAGAGTGAAGTCGCTCTTTCTTCCTGCCATCGGCTAACACCTCCTTTGTAAATTCAGCGTATGCCTTAGACACTGTGCTGTTTGGCTCATAAGCATAAATGCTCTTGCCTTTGGAAGAAGTTTCAGCCGCTTTTACGGCAATTGGGATTTGTGTTCGATACATTCTTATCTGATTACCGAAGTTTGCCCTGAGTGCTTCCACCGTACTCTTTGCAAGGTTTGTTCGGCTATCCACCAAAGTAAGCAGCATACCGTCTATCTTAATATCCGGATTGATATACTTCTTTACTTTTGAAATGGTCTGCACAAGCTGTGTCATACCCTTTGCAGGCAAATACTGAGCCTGAACCGGAATGATAACACTGTCTGCCGCCGATAAAGCATTGAGAGTAACCATACCAAGTGAAGGCATACAGTCTATAATTACATAATCATATCTGTTCTTCACTTGACTCAGATAATTCTTGAGGGTAGTTTCTCTGCTCATTGCGTTCACAAGGTTAAATTCCATTGCTGAAAGCTCAAGGTTTGCCGGAACAAGGTCAACACCTTCTTCGTGGTGCAGGATACCAACCATAGGGTCTGTCATCGTTTCATTGATTACATCTGTGAGTTTCGTTGCAAGCGTGATACCCAAACCGTCTGTATCCTGCCAACCAAGACAAGTTGTTAAATCGCCCTGCGGGTCTGCGTCTATGAGCAATACTTTCTTACCCTGCATTGCAAGCCCGACTCCGAGATTAACCGTTGTAGTGGTTTTACCGACTCCGCCTTTCTGATTGCATACGGCAATCGTTTTGCAGTTCGACACTTCTTTTTGCCCTCCTTTCTGAAAATTCATAGCCACCGCATTATGGCTATGTACCTAACCGACTCATTTCCTAATCGGTCATAGCAATATTTGTTCTCAACACCCCTTGCCAAGCAAAACGCTCACGGGAAGTCACTAAGGAACAGACTGCTTATCTGTATCATAGGATTCTAACCTCTGCCGGGTACTCCGCCAGCTCCGTAGAGAAGTATCATTATCATTCTGACTGTCATCGCCATATCAGGGGCAACCTGATACTCATAGCCGGAGTTCTCGCTATTCTGAAAAAGAGAAATCACGGCGTACCTGCTAAAGTGGCTATCATCAGAAATAAAGTCTTAGTGAATGACTTATTCAATTTTCAAGTGAAAAGGCTTCCGTTTTTTGCTATCCGGAATGAACCCCTTCACTCATTTGGACAAAGGGGTATGAAATGCACACCCAAAATCGCCGCTTTTCAAAAAATTCTTCAAAAAAATTTTTGAAATAAAAAAAGCCGCCTGCTCCGGTTAGGAAACAGACGGCAAATCAACGTTCTAAATGTATTCAATTTTCAATTTCTTTTTCTTTGCTTCAAGCACTTTGCAGAGGACATCATCTACTGCGTCGGTGTATCGTCCCTGAGCTGCCAAATTGTTCTTCAGTTCGATGAGCGATTGTATCACTCGGCTTCGTTCTTCTTCATTTAAGTATAGATGATAGGTTTTCTCTCTCATTGGCTGTCCCTCCATCTTTCAAATGTATTTTTGATTATCTCCACATCTTCCTCGGTATCCGAAGAAATAAATATATGTACGCTCTGAAAAGCTCTTTTTAAGCTGTCGGCATAATCCAGTTCAGTGCCTTTCATCGGCAGCTTAATCAGCCTTATTCCTCGTTGCTTACACATATACGCTTTCATTATTTCTATATTCTCATCAGCACTTCCTGACTCAATAGCCAACTTTTCTGAAGGTATGTATGTTTCAAGCGGAACTCCAAGTAATCGGTCAGAACCAAGTTCTGCTTTCAAGCCTTTCCTATTAGAATAATAACTGACAGCCAAAGCAGGAAATAGCGATAAATATTCTTGCTCACAAATTCGGCAGCCTTTATTCAATATCGTTCTTTCATTTATCTTCATACTCCACGAATGACCGTGCCTGCATTTCCACCACGCTCTCTTTGCTGAAGTTCGTGATACTTGTGTCGGTTTCAATTTATTCTGTTCATAATCCCATTCACTGAGAAGTTGACTGTCCGTTGTCGCCAAATCATTATATCCTGCAAGAACTTCTCTCTCCGCACAAACGGGGCATACCGTACCTTTCACACGGGCATTGATAACTGATTTCCACTCGTTACCGCATTTTCTGCACTTCCACCAGACATTTTTCCTCGACTTTGCATTTACCTCATCAGGTTTCAACGACAAGTTCTTCTCTGACCACTCCGAAGCAATTTCAGGGTGTGTTGTCTGCAAATCGTTAAACCCTTTCAGGAATATGTACCCACTGCAATACGGGCATTTGCTGCCACCGGAACGGGTAGAAATAAGGGTGTTCCACTCTCTGCCGCAATCCTTACACTTCCACCAAGCCTTACGATTAGCAAAGACCGTAACCTGAGTTGGAAGTAACGGATAATTTCTGTCCGACCACTCGGCTGCTATATCCGGCAGAAGTGTTGCAAGGTCATTAAATTCTTCCAACACTTTATTATGGGAGCAATACGGGCAACCCGTTTTATTTATTGTCCTGCTCTTAATGGCAGCTTCCCACTCGTGTCCTTTTTCACATCTCCAAATCACTTTCTTATGAGAACCAATAGAAACCTCTGTCGGTTTTATCTTATTCTTTTTCGACCACTGCTTTACCAGTAATGGCTCTAATGTCGCCAAATCGTTAATACCTGCAATCACTCTCGCACCGGAACATATCGGGCATTTCTCTCCATTAGAACGAGCCTTAACGCTTGTCTGCCATTCGTGACCGCAAGCACCTTTCCACCATACTTTTTTATTTGAACCAAAGGTAATATCTTCAGGCGTAAGTGGTAAGTTCTTCTCCGACCACTCCAAAACAAGCTCCGGGTGTACTTCTGCTAAACTGTTATTCATAGCCAAACCTTAACCTCCTTGTGCTTAGAGTATATGAAGTTTTGGCTTTATCTTGTAGTTTGCGAATATCCATATAAATAGAAAAAGCCCTTTGAGAAAAGGATTTCTCCTCTCTCAAAGGGCAAATAGACAAATTGATTATATTATTTACTAACCATCTATTGAAAAATACTGCAATTTTTCAAAAGCATCGTCCATAAATTCAAACTCAAATATATGACAATCATCAAATGACTGTTCGCAATAAGTCACTTTCCCATTATCATAATCGACAATAGGTCTGCCAAGATTTCTCTTTACATCTTCAACAGTAACTTGTCCGTATATTTCTTTAATATCAGGTAGCATAAAATCAATTATTCCGTCCAAATGCTTAAAATAATTATTAGCCAAAGTTTTTACAGTATCCTGAATATCTTCTTCTGGTTCTTCGTCCCAAGCAAAAATCAGTCCCTCATACTCAAAAACATACTGTCCTATATCTTCTCTAAATTCCATTATGCCTTCTCCTTTCAATTATTGAATTTGCTTTTCATTTTAGAAAATGGGCAATCCCGATTGGAATTGCCCACTCATCGTACTAATTATGCGATTTTTTCTTGCTTGCACCGATTTCTGCATCAAATGATGTAAGTTTGATGTAAATCGCTGTTTTTTTAGTTTTTTATCAAATGAAGTACGTCCCGTCTATTTGGTAAAACGGTACATCTTTACATCATCTTAATAAAGCTTTGCACCTGCCGGAATGTGGTCATCTACCATCAGAAGATGGAGCTTTTCTTCGCCTTCTTCTTCGTGAATAGCACTAAGGAGCATACCGCAGGAGTCGATACCCATCATCGCTCTCGGTGGAAGATTTGTGATAGCGATAAGTGTCTTTCCAACCAGTTCTTCCGGCTCATAATAAGCGTGAATACCGCTTAAAATGGTTCTGTCTGTGCCTGTTCCGTCATCAAGAGTGAACTGTAACAGTTTCTTTGACTTCGGTACTGCAACACATTCTTTAACCTTTACTGCACGGAAATCTGACTTGCTGAATGTATCAAAATCAACTGCTTCCTCAAATAAAGGCTCAATCTTTACCTTAGAAAAATCAATCTTTTCAGGCTCTGCTTTCACTTCTTCAGCAGCCTTAGATTTTACATCATTTTTCTTATTTACATCATTCAAGGTCTTCATTGTCGGGAAGAGCAGAACATCTCTAATTGCAGGTGAATCTGTAAGCAGCATAACAAGTCTGTCAATACCGTAACCGATACCGCCTGTTGGTGGCATACCTACTGCAAGTGCGTTAAGGAAGTCCTCATCTGTGTGCTGTGCTTCCTCGTCGCCGTTTTCTGCGTTCTTATCCTGCTGTGCGAAACGCTCTCTCTGGTCGATTGGGTCGTTAAGCTCTGAGTATGCATTACACATTTCCCATGTGTTAATGAAAAGCTCGAAACGCTCAACCTTCTCTGGATCAGATGGCTTCTTCTTAGTAAGTGGAGATATTGCAAGAGGATGATCCATAATAAATGTAGGCTGGATTAAATTCTCCTCGCAGTACTCCTCAAAGAAGAGGTTGATGATGTCGCCCTTAGTGTGACGCTCCTCGAACTCAATTCCTCTCTCCTTAGCAAGAGCCTTAGCTTCTTCGTCAGTCTTAATTGTATCAAAATCAACACCGGCATATTCCTTGATTGCGTCATTCATAGTAAGTCTTCTGAATGGCTTTCCAAGGTCAATCTCTGTGCCGTTGTAAGTAATCTTAGTTGTACCGCATACAGTCTCGGCAAGGTGTCTGAACATGCTCTCCGTAAGTTCCATCATACCCTCGTAATCTGTGTATGCCTGATAAAGCTCCATAAGTGTGAACTCAGGATTGTGTCTTGTATCAACACCCTCGTTACGGTATACTCGTCCGATTTCGTAAACTCTCTCAAGACCACCAACGATAAGTCTCTTAAGATAAAGCTCTAATGAAATACGAAGCTTAACGTCCTCGTCAAGTGCGTTGTAATGAGTCTCAAATGGTCTTGCAGCAGCACCACCAGCATTAGATACAAGTGTTGGTGTCTCAACTTCCATGAAGTCTCTGCCATCAAGAAACCTTCTGATTTCCTTGATAATCTTTGATCTCTTTACAAATGTTTCCTTAACCTCAGGATTCATTATTAAATCAACATATCTCTGACGGTATCTCATATCAGTATCTGTGATTCCGTGGAACTTTTCTGGAAGTACCTGTAAGCTCTTAGAAAGAAGAGTAATCTCCTCAGCGTGAACTGAAATCTCTCCTGTCTTAGTTCTGAAGATAAATCCCTTGATACCGAAGATATCACCGATATCAGACTTCTTGAAGTCTGCATATGCTTCTTCGCCAATTGCATCTCTTGAAATATATGCCTGCATTCTGCCCTTAAGATCAGCAATGTTACAGAAAGATGCCTTTCCCATTACTCTCTTGAACATCATACGTCCGGCAAAGCTTACATTAATTGGAGAAGCGTCCATAATGGCTCTTCTCTCATTGTAATCAGCAGTAACTGCTTCTCTTGCCTGCTGCTCATCTAAACCTTCAGTATTAACTGCTGGTCTGTCACCAAGAAGTTCCTTCTCATGTGCTTCATAGATGGCTCTGATTTCATCTGTGTGATGTGTTACATCATACTTTGTTATCTGGAATGGATCCTTACCTGCGTCCTGAAGGTTCTTTAACTTTTCCATACGAACCTTAATCTGCTCGTTAACGTCAGGCTGCTGTGCAGATTTATTATCTCCCATGAATGAGTATCTCCTTTTCTATACGTTACTGAAATATATCTTTATTAGTCGTTCTCTCAGAAATTAGTCGTTCTTTACAGATACAACTGTATATTCAATCTCTCCAACAGGTGCTTCTACCTTAACAGTATCACCCTTCTTCTTTCCAATAAGAGCTGCACCAAGTGGTGACTCATTAGAAATCTTGTTATTAAGGCTGTCTGCCTCTGATGAACCAACGATTGTGTACTCGATATCCTCATCGAATTCTACATCGTGAAGTACAACAACGCTCTCCATCTTAACTACATCTTTATTCTTATCGTTATCCTGAATAACCTCACAGTTAGCAAGAATTGCTTCAAGTTCTGCAATTTCTGTTTCGATATCTCTCTGCTCGTCCTTAGCTGCATCGTACTCAGCGTTCTCTGATAAATCGCCCTGCTCTCTTGCTTCCTTTAACTTCTGGGCAACTTCCTTTCTTCTGACAACCTTAAGCTCCTCAAGTCTTGCTACTCTTTCGTCATACCCCTTTTTAGTAAGAAACTGTTTCTCTGCCATGTTCTTATCACCTTTCTATATATATGCTACACTAATATGCTTCTGCTCTACTAGAGAATAAAACCCCACAAGCGTCACAATATTATAAACTATCAGTTCCTGTCTGTCAATGCAGCCCTTCCAGTATCCTGTCCACAAGCCCATCAAACTGTTCCAGATTAGTAACCTGGTTAGCTTCATTTCTTAATGCCGCTGCGTGCTTGATTCCTGCTGTATACCATGCAAAATGTTTTCTCATCTCGCGGATTCCTGTAAACTCGCCTTTTATCTCACACAGTCCTTTGGCATGTCTCTTAATCATCTGGCATATTTCTTCAACAGATGGAGGTGCAATTATTGTACCATTATTCATATATTCAGAAACCTGTCTGAATATCCATGGATTTCCTCTTGCTGCCCTTCCAATCATTATTCCGTCACAGCCTGTCTGCTTCATCATATTAACAGCATCTTCGCCGCTTTTAATATCGCCATTGCCAATAACAGGAATTGATACTGCTTCTTTGACCTGTCTTATTATATCCCAGTCTGCATGTCCTGAATAATACTGCTGCCTTGTTCTTGCATGGACTGCAACGGCAGCCCCACCAGACTCCTCAATAACATGTGCTATCTCAGGCGCATTTATACTATTCTCATCAAATCCTGCCCTTATCTTGATTGTAAGCGGCTTATCAAGTGCATCAGCCATCTTCTCGACTATTCTTCCGACAAGCACAGGATCCTTCATAAGTGCCGAACCCTCACCGTTATTGACTACCTTTGGAACAGGACATCCCATATTGACATCAATTATATCGAACTCTCTTTCAGAAAGTCTCTTCGCTATATCAGCCATGATATCAGGGTCTGAACCGAAAAGCTGCAATGCAAGCGGACGCTCCCCCGGCACCGTCTTCATCAGGTCTTCTGTATTCTTATTGTTATACAGCACTGCTTTGGCGCTGACCATCTCTGTACACATAAGCCCACAGCCCTGCTCCTTGCATAAAAGTCGAAATGGCAGGTCTGTTACTCCTGCCATCGGTGCCAATGCAATATTGTTCTTTATCTCAACATTTCCAATTCTCATAATTACTCCATGCCTAAGAAGAATACCTTGAAGAACATCTCAAGTGATTCAAGAAGTTCTCTCTTCTCATACTGATACTTCTTGACAAGCATACCGCATGCTATCTCGTCATACAGTAAATCACCCTCGTCTGCTGATGATTTGAACAAAAGATTGCCCTCCTCATCGAATTCCATATCAAGTATTCCGCCTACTTCCTCTGTGAAAAGAACGCACATAATCTTTAACTCGTTCTTTACATCATCAGGAAGCTTATCAAAATCAGGGTTAAAATAGTATTTCTTCTCATAAGAATTAGATACACATAAAACTACATTTTCATCAAACATATCCATATAATCCTCTCACAGAAACCTCTCCGGTTCTGATAATCTTCTCGCCCTCGTCTGTCTTAATGATAAGCTCGCCCTCATCATTGATTCCAAGTGCTTTTCCAACAATTTCCTTGTCAGCATATATTGCCTTGACGTCGCCGCCCTTATTGACAAGCATTGAATTATAGTCTTCTTTAAGTCCAGCCAGATTCTGTGTCTTAACAAATGTATCATAGTACTTTGCAAAGCTCTCTGAAAATGCGGCTACTATACGGCTTCTTTTCAGATGGTCGCCAGTCTCAAGATACAAAGAAGAAGCTGTCGCCTTGATTGAATCATCAAATTCTGTCGTATTAACATTAATTCCCATACCGATAACCACATAATGTATGTAATCCATCTCAGCACTCATCTCTGTTAATATTCCACATACCTTCTTCTTATTAAGAACTATATCATTAGGCCACTTTATACGGCACTCTGCGACATGTCCGTCCTCTGTAAGAACCTTGTGGATTGCCTCCTGAACAGCCATGGCTGCCACTATTGTAAGCATTGACGCATTGACTGGTGCTATATCCGGTCTTAAAAGAAGTGACATCCATATCCCACTTCCTGCAGGAGACACCCAATTCCTGCCTCGTCTGCCACGGCCACCTGTCTGGCTCTCTGTTATATAAAGTGTTCCATCAGCTGCACTATCTCTCTCTGCCGCTCTCTTAGCTTCGTTGTTGGTAGAATCTGTCTCGTCATAATACACTACTTCGCGGATAATTCCGGTTGTACTGCCTGTATCCACACATGTAAGCTGACTCATTATCTCACTTGATGTAAGAATATCAGGATACTGTGTTATATGATATCCCTTATTCTGGACTGCCTCTATAACATAGCCTTCTTCTTTTAACTGATTTATCACCTTCCAGACAGCCGTTCTTGAAACCCCCAGCATATTACACAGTGCCTGCCCTGACACATATCCATCTGATTTTCTCAAAGCATTTAAAATCTTAGTCTTCATACCATTACCCGCCATGCTATTACTGCCATAAGCAGAAGTCCTAACGTAACAACTGTAAGAATAACACCTGACACCGTTCTGTCGCTCATGAAATTCTTAGCTGCTGTAAGTCCGTTAACTAATGCTCCAAGCATGAATTCCACAGCGAATAATATTCCGCTTCCACTGCGCAGGAAAAGTATAATTATGAATACCACTCCTATTGCAAATGTGAGTGCTATATTGGCATAGTCTATGAGCATCTTGCTCTTTCTGTACGCGCCACTCGTTGTATAATACATAACGCCTCCATAATAAATATCTGGTGAATTACTATTTCATGCTGTGTCGTCCTGATTTTGGACTTTCGCATGTCTTTCCACTGCTCTAACGTCCAATTCCGCGTGTCAACTTCCCGATTCTGGACTTCCTCGTGCCTATTCACTGTTTTAAAGTCCAATCTGTCATTCTTTCTCGTCACTTTTGGACTTTCACATGTCTTTCCACTGCTCTAACGTCCAATTCCGCGTGTCGGCTTCCCGATTTTGGACTTCTGGCATGACACACTCCACTCTAACGTCCAATTTACTTATAAGCTCCAAGTGTAGCTGCCATTACAGCCTTTATTGTATGCATTCTGTTCTCAGCCTCATCGAATACAACTGACTGCTCTGACTCAAATACTTCATCAGTAACTTCCATCTCGTCAAGACCGAATTTGTCATGAATCTCTTTACCAATCTTAGTCTTAAGGTCATGGAATGCAGGAAGACAGTGCATAAATATTGCGTCCTTAGAAGCATTGTCCATAACTGCCTTGTTAACCTGATATGGAAGAAGTGCCTTGATTCTTTCAGCCCATACTTCATCAGGCTCGCCCATTGATACCCATACATCTGTGTATAATACATCTGCGTCCTTAGTTCCTGCCTTAACATCTTCTGTAAGTGTTACAGAACCACCGCTTATCTTTGCCCATTCCTCACACTGTGCAACAAGTTCCTTGTCTGGGAAATATTCCTTAGCTGTGCAGGCTGTATAATGAAGTCCTAACTTAGCGCAGACAATCATAAGTGAATTACCCATGTTGTATCTTGCATCACCCATGTATACGAACTTAACGCCCTTTAATCTGCCAAGCTTTTCCTTGATTGTAAGCATATCTGCGAGCATCTGTGTTGGATGGTATTCGTTAGTAAGTCCGTTCCATACCGGCACGCTTGAATATTTTGCAAGATCTTCAACTATCTCCTGACCGAATCCTCTGTATTCGATTCCTTCAAACATTGTGCAGAGAACTCTTGCTGTATCAGCAATGCTCTCCTTCTTTCCAATCTGTGAACCTGTAGGGTCAAGATATGTAACACCCATACCAAGGTCATGTGCTGCCACCTCAAATGAGCAACGTGTTCTTGTACTTGTCTTCTCGAATATAAGTGCAACATTCTTTCCGATAAGTGGCTGTTCTACAATGCCCTTTTTCTTCTTATCCTTAAGCTCTGCTGCTAAGTCTATCAAATATAAAATCTCCTCAGGTGTGTAATCCTTGAGTGTTAAAAAGTCGCGTCCCTTTAAATCCATGACATCCTCCTGTCTGTATGGCAAATTCGCCTACATTGAATAATTAATAACTTTGTTCATTCTATCGCAATTATAGTTCTTCGTCAAATGCGTTGTTTAATTTGTGTAGCGGCAAGACGGTCGGTTGTGGGAGATAGCAGATAGCTTCCGTTAAACTTCTCTGCATAATAATAGGCACTGGGCGTTCCATGCTTCGTCCCCGACCGTTAACGCTGGCAACGCACATCCATGTGCGTGCCAGCTCACGCGTCCGTCCATGGACGCGTGTACACTCGTTCCTTCTACATGCCCAGTGCCTTTATTATGCGTTCAGTTTAAAGTCAGCTCTCCGCCATCTCCCACAACCTCCCTTCCTCCACACTTCTCCAAATTCAGGGCAGAGTAGCTTCCCTCTCCTACACCTCTCCGGACTGGTTCACCTTCCGTCCGCCAATAAAAAAGGTGGTGTGGCTTTTCTGACTGCAAACTATGCACATAATAAAAGCATTGAGCAAAGTCACTACCTAAGTGTACGCGCGTCCACGGACGGACGCGCGAGCTGTCTCGTGCATGGATGCACGTTGACAGCGTAACGAGAACTTAAACAGCCTTCCACGCTCAATGCTTATTATTATGTAGCGTAGTTTGTACGGAAGAAAACCACACCACCTTTTTTATCCCTTAATGGAATATATGATCTCCAATTATTACAAAATCTGAATAGTTGTTAACATCTACAGTATATAATGCCCTGAATGATGTATAACCACCTATATTATTAACACCTGATAATGCTTCAAGTGCTGCCTGCATGCATTCTGTGTTTCTCGGACCATTTGCAAGTCTTACTGCAAATCTGTCTGATGGATTACCAGCGCCATCTGATACACCAGAGAACTGTGATCTCTGATAAACAACACCCGAAACTGTACCCGGATAATGTCCGCTTCGCACTCTGTTAAGAATAACATTTGCAACAGCGAGCTTTCCTGCATATGGCTGATATGCAGCCTCCCAGTCTATGATACATGCCATAAGCCATATATCATCATCTGATACGCTCATAGTTGGGTTATATGTTATATCTGTTCCTGATATTGTATTAGCAATTATCTTCTGTCGTCTTGCTTCCTCTGCTGCAGCTGCTGCTCTTTCAGCTTCTGCCTCTGCCTCAAGTCTTGCTTCTTCTGCAAGTCTTGCAGCCTCTTCTTCTGCTTCAATAGCTTCAATCTCTGCTATTGTATATCCTGCAAGAAGATTATCTGTTCCAATCTGTTCTGCTATAGCCTCTGCTTCTTCTCCAAAACATAAGCACTGTGTCTGTACATAACCTTCGCAGTTTCCTGAACTAACTTTAGTCCATTCCTTTCCGACCATATCAACATCCACAAGTGTGTTAGTATATAATCTTCCCACAACCTGCGCTGTCTCTTCGTCAGAAGTGTCATAAACATCAAGATAAGGATCAGTAATTGCTACTGCCTTGTTCTTGTATGTTCCTGTTTCTTCATACCCAGTCACAAGAACCTCTTCTGTATTAGCTGAATAAGATGCAACCTTAATTCCCGTGTCAGTATTCTGTGTTTTCTCATAGGTAGTTGCCACTGCTGGAAGAACCGGTGTCATAAATAACACAATCGCAGCTCCCACATAGCAAGCAGCTTTGCTACTTCTAAGTTTCATATTATACTTCCCTTTCCGGCGGCTTATTTAGCTTCGCCTGTAAATTGTTACAGAAATGTTACAATTTATTACGGAAATATAATAGCAAAGTTACAGTAATTTGTCAAATATGTTAAAACCCGCTCTATGAGCGGGTTTGCGGGTTTGTTTATTAAATTCATTTTACAAAATATAGTATATGACCATATATATAGTTGGTTATCTACACACTTCTCTGTCTGACAGCTTCGTATGTAAGAATTGTACATGCTATTGCCGCGTTAAGAGATTCAACCTCTCCCTGCATCGGAATTCTTATAAGTGTATCTGCCTGCTTAGTGATATCATCTGTAAGTCCATTCCCCTCATTACCTATTAGAAATGCGGTTCCTTCCCTGTAATCTTCACCAAGATATGTATTCTTTCCGTCAAGATGTGCAGCATATACCTTAATTCCTGCATTCTGACACTGTGAAACTGCATCGCTAAAATCCTGCACATAAACAAATGGCACTCTGAATATAGAACCCATTGTTGACCTTATTGTCTTAGGATTATATATATCCACAGTATTAGAACTCATAACAACTCCAGTAACGCCTGCACCTTCACCCATCCTTAATATAGTTCCCAGATTACCCGGATCCTGAAGATTCTCAACAAGAATCAGCAACGGATTGTCGGTAAGCATATCTGAAATACTGCTGTCCTTCATTCTTACAACCGCCATAATCCCCTGTGGTGTCTGTGTCTGTGACATTCTGTCAAATACATTATCAGCGACAATCTCAATACTGTCAGAAGAAATCCCCTGCTTCTTAACCAGCTCATGCACATACTCAGGATTGTTACTATGAAATCTTTCAGACATATATATCTTCACCAGCAAATCTGCCGGCACCTCAGATACCATGCGGACTCCCTCTACAACATATTCTTTATTCTTCTTTCTTTCCCTGGCCTTAGAAAGCAATGATATAACATGCTTTACCTGTGAACTGCTCGTACTGGTTATCATTATGAGGTTACCTTTCTGCCATGCATTACTTAGAAAGTAATGCACTTATATTAAATTCATAATCATTAATATCCTTAGTCATGGCAAGTGCTTCATCAATATCATAATCAACAAACTTACCATCCTTGTATGCTACAAGTCTGTTACTCTTTCCTTCAGCAAGAAGGTCAACAGCATAAGCACCCATAATAGACGCATACATTCTGTCCTTACATGTTGGTGAACCACCACGCTGCATGTATCCTAAAATAGTAGCTCTTGTCTCAATACCTGTTGCAGCTTCAATTCTTCTTGCCATTCCTGTAGAATGTCCGATACCTTCAGCATTAATAATAAGATGGTGTTTCTTACCTTTCTTTCTTCCTTCTATAATATGATTAATAAGAGCCTGCTCATCATTATCATATCTTTCAGGAAGAAGGATATCCTCTGCTCCATTGGCAATACCACACCACAATGCAATATATCCTGCATTTCTTCCCATAACCTCAATAATACTGCATCTTTCATGTGATGTAGATGTATCTCTTATCTTATCAATAGCTTCCATTGCTGTATTAACAGCAGTATCAAATCCAATAGTATAATCTGTACAAGCAATATCAAGATCAATTGTTCCCGGAAGTCCGATAGTATTAATTCCCTGTGCTGCAAGCTTCTGTGCACCTCTGAAAGAACCATCTCCACCGATTACAACTATACCGTCAATTCCATGCTTTCTGCATACTTCAGCACCTCTCTTCTGACCTTCTTCAGTCATGAATTCCATGCATCGTGCTGTATAGAGGACTGTTCCACCACGCTGGATAATATCAGCAACGCTTCGCTTGTCCATATCAATTATCTCATCATTAAGAAGTCCGTTATAGCCCTTCTGAATACCCTTGACCTTAAGTCCCTTATTCAAAGCAGTTCTTACAACTGCACGGATAGCAGCATTCATGCCTGGAGCATCTCCACCACTTGTTAATACGCCGATTGTTTTAATTTCCTTTGCCATAACTTCCCCTTTCTTATCTCTTAATATTATTTTCTGCTTTATGTTACCACATTATAAAAGAAAAATCTTCTTTTTTTGATAATTTTTTACCAATGTTAATTAAAATTTATGTTGTAGCAACATTTTTCTCACCATATTTACTCTTAAGAATATAAAGCAGGTCTGATGTCACCTTCACGCACTGACTCTGTGGAAGCGCTATTCTCTGTTTTTCTGCCACACAATATATTGTGACTGTGTCTTTACCGTCCGATTCTTTGAAAATATCAGTAAGCTCATCCCTGTGTGTCTCATACTCAGCAAGACTGTCAAACCTGAGCCACAATCTTCTTGGAACACTGTCAAAGCTCACAACACTGTCTGCCGTAAGTCTTGCTGGTTTGTCGGCATCTGCCTGTATTCTTCCCGTAACAAATACTTTGTTGGTCGTATCAAAAAGTCTTTTATATTTTTGATAATTTCTTGCAAACATGATTACCTCAACGCTTCCAACAAAATCTTCTATTGTAAGGTACGCCATCTGCTGGCCTGAACCGGTAGTAATAACCTTAATGTTACTTATAAGGCCACCTATCGTCTGCTTTGAACCGTTCATAAGCTTTGCCTGTCCGGTTTCCTCATCAATAAGAAAATCTGTACTTCTCGCAGAAATATGCTTCTCCCACATACCAGTATATTCATCCAGCGGATGTCCTGTTACATATACACCGAGAACTTCTTTTTCCCGTTCAAGCAGATCCTCCTTTTCAAACTCCTGAATATCAGGCACTTTCATTTCAAGGCTCTGTTTATCCTCTTCACTTACGAAATCAAATAGTGACATTTGTCCTGAAATAGCATCTTTATTCTGCTTAACAGCACTATCAATCATTCTCTCATAGACATTCATCATGCCCCGTCTTGTATTACCAAATGTGTCAAATGCACCTGCAAGTATAAGATGTTCCACTGTTCTCTTATTAATTACCCCTGCCATCCTTGTAATAAAATCCTGCATGGAGTGAAAATCGCCATTATTGGTTCTTTCTTCAATGATCGCAGTAATTGTAGGTCTTCCCATACTCTTTACCGCATTAAATCCAAACCTTATGTTCTTACCTTCAACACCGAACTCAGCAACTGATTTATTGACATCAACAGGAAGAATACTAATTCCCATCTCTCTAGCTGCAAGAATATATTCTGCGACCTTACTTGTTTTATCAGTTACACTTGATATCAGCCATGCCATATACTGTACAGGAAAATGTACTTTCAGATATGCTGTCTGATATGCCACAACCGCATAGCATGCCGCATGTGATTTGTTAAATGCATATTTTGCAAAGTCCTTCATCTCATCATATATCTTATTGGCAGTCTGTTCACTTATGCCATTCTTAATACAGCCTGGTACTCCGTTAGCCTCATTACCGTATACGAAATTCTGACGTTCCTGCTCCATTACATCAAGCTTTTTCTTAGCCATTGCTCTTCGCACATTATCACTACCGCCCCACGAATATCCGGCAAGGTCACGGACAATCTGCATAACCTGCTCCTGATAAACCATACAGCCATATGTCGGCTCTAAGATTGACTCTAACTGCGGGCATTCATAGGTTATGTTTCCCGCGTTCTCTTTTCCTTTAATATACTGTGGTATGAAATCCATTGGTCCCGGTCTGTAAAGCGATATACCGGCAATTAAATCCTCTAAACAATCCGGTTTTAACTCTTTCATGAAGTTTTTCATTCCGCCACTCTCTAACTGGAATATACCTGCACATTTGCCCTGACTTATACATTCAAATACAGCCTTATCGTTATATGGTATATTATCCACCGAAAATGCAGGGTCAATCTGCTGTTCACATTTTTCAGTCTGTTGGATTACAGTTAAGTTTCTAAGACCTAAAAAGTCGAATTTTAACAGTCCCAAATGTTCCAAAGTAGGACCTTCAAACTGCGTAACCTTAACATTATCTGCTCCAACTGCAACCGGAACATACTCTCCAACATCCTTCTGACTGATAAGAACACCTGAGGCATGAACTGAAGCATGCCTTGGCAGTCCTTCAAGTCTCTTTGCTTTATCTATAAGATCTCTCACTGTCTCATCAGCTTCATACAATGCCTTAAACTCAGCATTTGGCTTAATGTCCCTGTCTGCGTCACCATTCATTGCACTGTCAATCGTAACACCAACCTTCTGTGGTATCATCTTCGCAATGTTATCAACCATCGCATATGGAAGATCCATAACCCTTCCGACATCTTTAATAACGGCTCTTGCTGCCATAGTTCCAAATGTGATTATCTGGCACACACATTCTTTACCATATTTTTCTATAACATAATCAATAACCTTCTGTCTGCCTTCTGGTGCAAAGTCCACGTCAATATCGGGCATGGACACACGCTCAGGATTCAGGAATCGTTCAAATACAAGATTGTATTTAACAGGGTCAAGCGTTGTTATTCCAAGACAGTATGACACAAGACTTCCTGCCGCCGAGCCTCGTCCGGGTCCAACCGGAATATCATGTGTCTTGGCATAATTAATGTAATCCCACACAATCAGGAAATAATCGACATATCCCATTGAATAGATAACTGACAACTCGTAAGAAAGTCTCTGGAATATATCATTCGAATCCTCTGCCCTTTTTATAACAACATCTTTTCTGTCTGCAACTATTGATGCTTTTGCCTGCTCTATAATATCTTCAACGCATACATCTGCGGTCTTGTCCGGATATCTCTTCTTTAATCCCTCATAACATAAAGCATTAAGATACACCCATGAATTCTTTCCATATTCTTCAGGCACATCAAATGCTGGCAGCTTTGTAACTCCGAATTCTATCTCAACATTACATCTTTCTGCTATCTTATGAGTGTTCTCAACTGCTTCCGGTACGTATTTGAACAATTCCGCCATCTCTTCCTCTGACTTTAAATAGAACTGTCCACCCTCATATCGCATCCTGTTTTCATCAGAAAGCTTCTTGCCTGTCTGTATACACAATAATATATCATGTGCATCTACATCATCTGCATAGGTATAATGAACATCATTCGTACATACCAGTTCAATTCCGGTCTCATTATGCATACGCATAAGCTGTGGATTGACATAGTGCTGTTCTGCTATTCCGTGATCCTGTAATTCAAGAAAGAAATTTCCCTTTCCGAATATATCCTGAAGTTCAAGGGCAGCGTCTCTTGCAGTCTCATACATGCCTCTTGACAGATATCTCTGCACCTCACCTGCAAGACACGCACTCGTAGCAATAATTCCCTCGTGATATTCTCTTAAGACTTCCTTGTCTACTCTCGGCTTATAGTAAAAGCCTTCTGTAAACCCCTTTGAGACTATCTTCATAAGATTCTGATATCCGGTGTTATTCTCTGCCAGCAATACAAGGTGATTATATTTATCCTCACTCTGTCCTGCGCCTTTATCAAACCTTGACCCCGGAGCTACATACACCTCACAGCCAAGAACAGGCTTGATTCCTGCCTTCTTAGCCGCCTCGTAAAATTCAATAACACCATACATCACACCATGGTCAGTTATTGCAAGGCTGTCCATGCCAAGTTCCTTTGCCCGTTTAGTAATCTCTTTTATCTTACTGGAGCCATCCAGCAATGAATATTCAGTATGCACATGCAAATGTGTAAAACTCATAGCATCTCCTCCCTATGTAAAAAAATATAACATATTTTCGTTTATTAATCAGCAATTTTATGATATTCTATATTTAATTATTAATGTAAGGGAGTTGTATTATGTTAATATCTGCTATTCCCGTAGGCGGGCCAATTTCAATTGAAATATCCATAGATAATGTCAGCTACGAGATGCCTTCCTCTGTTGTTGCATCCAAGAATGGCTACATTCTCATAGCGCCTTTTACATCAAAAGGTGCTGTAATAGATTTTTCTTCTTATAAGGATATTTTATTTAGTCTTTATACCATAGACCCAGCAACAAAGAACCGTGTAGTCTGGAAGAATATTAACATAGAAACTATCACTTATAAATCAACCGGTTTCGCATCTGCTTACTACAAAATCTCGACCAATGTTTTTGCCAGCATTGCCTCTGAATGCGACAGAAGATTTAATCAGCGCATTTCAACCATGGCTTTGGGACATATCTCATCAGATACCACAGAAGCTGATATTCCGGTAACGTTAATTGACGTCAGTGATAAAGGACTTTCATTTTCAACCAGCAACGAACTATTATATAACTATAATAATACATATATAACATTTTCAGATCAGGCAAACGGAAAGCAGTTTAACTTTCATTTTAAATGTTTTATCATACGCAGCCAGTTGTATGGAGAACGCTACATTTATGGATGTATTATCCCAACTCCGTCCCGCGAATATCTTACATATGTTTTTCTTAAAAAAATTGAATCCAGAATCAGTTCTGCTAAAGAACAATCTGAACAGACCGCTCTTAAAGATGCTGCTGACGTTGCTTCACAATCTATTGAAAGCACTTCGTCAGGATATCATTCACACATATCTGAAAAGAATAAGCGTTGATATAAGGGGCATATCACATTGTGATATGCCCCTTTATTATTAATCATCTTCTTTTTCTTTAGCTGTATCATCAGATTCATTATCGTCTGAATGACTACCAATGTTCTTCCATATATCGCTTTCTGGCTCACCACTAACTGTTGATGAATAGCTTCCATCTTCATTAAATGTTACACTCTCTGCAACCTTCTCTGATGTTGAGAATAATGAAGTATCAACCGGTTCAGGGATTCCCTTTGCCTCTCTGAATATCTTCATGAATTCCTTGCCTGTGATAGTCTCATGGTCATACAGATATCTTGCAAGCTGATCCATTACTTCTCTGTTCTCTCTTATAATCTGCTTAGCCTCTTCATAACATGACGCAATAAGCTTCTTTACCTCGTCATCAACCTCTGCCTCTGTTGCCTGTGCACAGTTCATAGATGCTCTTCCGCTAAGATACTCATCTTCGACTGTTGATAATGCAACAAGTCCGAATCTGTCTGACATACCGTATCTTGTAATCATTGTCTTGGCAAGGTTAGTTGCTTTCTTGATATCATCATAAGCACCATTAGTAACTGAACCAAATACAACTTCTTCTGCAGCACGTCCACCTACAAGTGATATAAGGTCTGTCATAAGTTCATCCTTAGTCTCAAGATGCTTCTCTTCCTCTGGGAAGTTAAGCACATAACCAAGTGAACCATTAGTATGAGGTATAATAGTAATCTTCTGGACCGGATCAGAATTATTCTTGATAGCTCTTATAAGGGCATGTCCAATCTCATGGTAAGCAACAACCTGCTTTTCCTTCTTGCTAAGAACTCTTTCCTTCTTCTCCTTACCTGCTACAACTGTATCAAAAGCACCAAGAAGGTCCTTCTGGGTAACAACATTTCTTCCATTCTTAACTGCCGCAATAGCAGCTTCATTAATGATATTGGCAAGGTCTGAACCAACAAGACCGCTTGTTGCCATTGCAATCTCATCAAAATCAACTGTATCGTCCATAAGCACATCCTTAGAATGTACCTTAAGAGTCTCAATTCTTCCCTTCTTATCAGGTCTGTCAACGGTAATTCTTCTGTCGAGACGACCTGGTCTAAGTAAAGCCTTATCAAGTACTTCCGGTCTGTTAGTTGCTGCCAGAATGAATATTCCCTTAGATGAATCAAAACCATCCATCTCTGCAAGTAACTGGTTCAATGTCTGCTCACGCTCGTCATTGCCACCGCCATACTTGGAATCTCTGCTCTTACCAATAGCATCAATCTCATCAATAAATATAATACATGGAGCCTGCTTAGTTGCTTCCTTGAACAAATCTCTTACTCGTGATGCACCAACACCAACGAACATCTCTACAAAATCAGAACCTGCAAGTGAGAAGAACGGTACATCTGCCTCACCGGCTACAGCCTTAGCAAGAAGCGTCTTACCTGTTCCCGGAGGTCCTACTAAAAGTGCACCCTTAGGAAGCTTTGCACCAATCTTGGCATATTTCTCAGGGTAATGTAAGAAATCAACAATCTCTGTAAGTGATTCCTTAGCTTCATCCTGACCTGCAACATCCTTGAATGTAACACCTGTCTTTTTCTGGACATATACTTTGGCGTTGCTCTTTCCAACGCCCATTCCGCCCATCATTCCACCATTCTTAGCAATTCTTCTATATACAAATGCAAAGATTATATATATGAATAAAAATGGCAGTACATATGCAAGCAGAAATTCTACAATTGAAGAACTCGAATCCGGAATATATCCTTCAAACTCAATACCCTTTCTCTTAAGAAGTGGTACAAGAGTATCATCATTAACATACCCTGTATAATATGTGTATGAAACTCCTGCTATGCCAGACTGTTTCTCCTCTTCAACAGGTGTAATAAGAATTCTGTCCTGCTCTAATGCTACTTTCTTTACCTTATCTTCATCAATCATCTGCATGAACTGGTCGTAGCTTATCTCCTTGTAAGTTGCATTCCTAAACATATTGCTAAGAAGCGTAAGTCCGATAAATGTTACAACTGCCGCTATAATAATGAATATTATAAGGTTAACATTCTTTGGCTTCTTGTTATTATTGTTGTTATTATGATTATTGTTGCGGTTATCGTTATTATTATAACCATTGTCATAACCGTTGTTGTTATAATTATCCATACTCTTCTCCTGATATGATACTGTACTTATCTTAAGCATTTCCAAATAAGTCTGTTTTCATTATAAAGAAGGAAAAAATATAAATCAACCAAAATCTAAGTGTTTAATAAGATGTTTATATTTACTTTATATTCTTAGTTTTTTTCTTTAAACTATGGAAATTTGTAATACAGGGCTGTATAATATTGCATATTTTTTTGATTACACATTCAGATTGGAGGAAAAGATGGCTGTTAAATATGTATTTGTAACAGGTGGTGTTGTTTCCGGTTTAGGAAAAGGTATCACTGCCGCATCTTTAGGCAGACTGCTTAAAGCCCGTGGTTTTTCTGTAACCATGCAGAAGTTTGACCCTTATATTAATATTGATCCAGGTACTATGAACCCTATCCAGCACGGAGAAGTTTTCGTAACTGACGATGGTGCTGAGACAGACCTTGACCTTGGTCACTATGAAAGATTTATTGATGAGAGCCTTAATAAGAATTCTAATGTAACTACCGGTAAAGTATACTGGTCTGTATTACAGAAGGAACGCCGTGGAGATTTCGGTGGAGGCACAGTCCAGGTAATCCCTCATATTACTAATGAAATAAAGAGCCGTTTTTTCAGAGATTATTCAACTGATGAAACTAAGATTGCAATTATAGAAGTTGGTGGTACTGTTGGAGATATCGAGAGTCAGCCTTTCCTTGAGGCAATCAGACAGTTCCAGCATGAAGTCGGACATGAGAACGCAATTCTTATTCACGTAACACTTATTCCTTATCTTAAAGCATCTGGTGAGATGAAGACTAAGCCAACTCAGGCAAGTGTTAAGGAACTTCAGGGAATGGGAATCCGTCCGGATATTCTTGTGTGCCGTACCGAACATCCACTTGAGGCTGGTATCAAGGATAAGATAGCACTTTTCTGTAATGTACCTAAGTCTCATGTACTTCAGAACTTAGATGTTGAGATTCTTTATGATGCACCTCTTGCGATGGAAGAAGAACATCTTGCACAGGTAGCATGTGAATGTTTACACCTTGACTGTCCAGAACCAGACCTTGATGAATGGAGAGCGATGTGCAAGGCCTGGAAGAATCCTACTAAGAAGGTAACTGTTGCATTAGTCGGTAAATATATCCAGCTTCATGATGCTTATATCAGTGTTGTAGAAGCATTAAAGCATGGTGGTGTATATAATTCATGTGATGTAACTATCAAATGGATTGATTCAGAAACTGTAACTCCTGAAACTGCTGATGAGCTTCTCTCTGACGTATCTGGCATATTAGTTCCAGGTGGATTCGGTGACAGAGGTACAGAAGGAAAGATTGAAGCTATCCGTTATGCCAGAGAACATAATATTCCATTCTTAGGATTGTGTCTGGGAATGCAGCTTTCAATTGTTGAATTTGCAAGAAATGTTATAGGATATGACGACGCACACAGTGTTGAACTTAATCCTAACACAACTCACCCTGTTATACATCTTATGCCAGACCAGGAAGGCATTGATGATATCGGCGGTACATTAAGACTTGGTTCTTATCCTTGTGTACTTGATAAAACAAGCAAGGCTTATGAACTCTATGGCGAAGAGCTTATACATGAACGTCACAGACACAGATATGAAGTTAATAATGATTACAGAAAAGTTCTTACTGAGAATGGTATGATGCTTTCAGGAATATCTCCTGACGGAAGAATTGTTGAGATGATAGAATTAAAGAATCACCCATGGTTTATTGCCACACAGGCTCATCCAGAGTTAAAGTCCAGACCGAACCGTCCGCATCCACTCTTTAAGGGCTTTGTGGAAGCTTCGATCCGGTGCAGCGAGAAATAAATAGAATGAAAACTTAAGGGACTGCCATTGCAGTCCCTTAA
>OHLH01000617.1_pt1 | contig 22871 bp, 8 predicted proteins | sample 1569061 | NCBI WGS metagenome assembly OHLH01 (sample SAMEA3879603, study PRJEB24766) | human gut metagenome | biome: human-associated habitat; feature: feces | place: USA | collected 1985/1987
GATGTTGCTAAGCGCCGTACAGATACGGATTACGTTTATTACGACCTTGATACGATCACCAAGGAGCAACAGCTCACACTGCTTGAAAACAAAATAAAGACCGCAGGAGTGCCTGTTATAATCACATTTGACGGCTGGTCTGCCGCAGGCAAAGGCTCGATGATAGCAAAGCTCATACGCTCTCTTGACCCACGTTTTTACAAGGTGGTGTCATTTCGTGCGCCGAATGAGCAGGAAAAGCGTATGCCATGGCTGTGGCGTTATTGGCAAAGCCTGCCGAAAAAGGGTGAGTTTCTTATCCTCGACCGAAGCTGGTATCGTGACACTGTGAACGCCTTTATGTATGGTGAGATAGACAAGGAAACAAGGGACACACGCCTTGAAGATATCTGCACCTTTGAAAGGCAGCTTACAGATGACGGATATGTAATCGTGAAAATTTTCCTGCACATTACCGAAGATGAGCAGAAAAAGCGTATCGAAAAGCTGGAGAACTCCTCTGTTACAAGCTGGCGTGTGGAAAGCCACGATATAAAGAACATGGAAAAATACGATAAGTTTTTCCGCAGATATGACAAAATGCTTGAAAGCACAAACACGGCATTTGCTCCGTGGACTTGCGTTGGGGCAAATGAACGTGCCTCTGCTGAGCTTGAAATGTTGACAGCGGTCACAAAGGCAGTAAGCACTGCAGTTTCCGCCAAGGAGAAGAGCGAGCATTATATTCCCGAACCACAGTTCGACACCTGCGGATACAATTATCCTGAATATAAAACTATTGAAATGCCTACTCTTGCAGAAGTGGATATGAACAAGTCCCTTGACGAAGCGGAATATGAGAAAAAGCTGAAAAAATATCAGGACAAGCTTTTCAAGCTGCAAAATCTCTGCTATCAGAAGAAGATACCTGTTATAATATGCTATGAAGGCTGGGATGCAGCAGGAAAAGGTGGTAATATTAAACGAATTACAGGAGCGCTGGATCCGAGAGGCTATGAAGTTCACCCTATCGCTGCACCCGAACCGTCAGAGCTTGCAAGGCACTATCTATGGCGTTTCTGGACACGTCTTGAAAAGAATGGTCACTTTACTATCTTTGACCGCACATGGTATGGCAGAGTAATGGTCGAGCCTATCGAAAAGCTCACCCCCGAAGAACGTGTGAACATGGCTTATCGTGAGATAAACGAGTTTGAAAGCCAGCTTCATGATTGGGGCGCAGAGATAATAAAATTCTGGGTGAATGTTGATAAAGACGAACAGCTCCGCCGTTTTAACGAGCGTGAGAACACGCCTGAAAAGCGTTGGAAGATAACCGATGAGGATTGGCGCAACCGTGAAAAGTGGGACACCTATGAGAAATATGTTGACCGCATGATAACACTTACCTCAACAGATATAGCACCATGGACGATACTTGAGGGCAACGATAAAAAATACGCCCGCATAAAAGCACTGAAAACTATTGTGAAACGCCTTGAAAAGCGTTTGGAAAAAGAAGATAAATAAAAAAAAGCGGCGAAGCGTAATGCTCCGCCGTCTTTTATTTGCCGTCAGATCAGCATCCGCAGCCACCGCAACCATTGTCGCAGCCACAACCACCGCAGCCGTTTCCACAACCGCCACAGCCATTTCCGTAACCGCCGCAGCCACAGCAGAATATGAGAATAAGGATAATGATCCACCAACAACCGCCAAATCCACAACCGTTCATAAATGAAATCTCCTTTTTTATTAAGATTTATAAAGCTGAAGCTTTGCTCCGTTGCTTTATATTACAGTTTATGACGCAGAGAAAAATGTGTTACAAAAAAATCTGCAAGGAGAATTTGTCCTGTGCATAAGAATATAAAAGCGATAAAAATGCGAGAATAACAAGACGCAAAACTGTCAAGAATGTAGCTAAGACAAAGCTTTGTCTTAAACATTTTAAGGGGTGAATTTTATGAACGAACAGTTTTTTGATAGCGACAGCTTTACACCAAGGGCAAGAGAGCTTGTGAAAAATGCCGTCACTCTGGCAGGAAGCTGGGGGCATACTTATATCGGCACTGAGCATATCCTGCTCTCTGCCGCCTATGAGGAGGACTCCACAGCCTGTGCAGTGCTTCTGCGCCACGAGGTCACGGCTCAAAGGATAGAGGAGCAGATAGAATACATCATAGGCAGAGGCACGCCATGCCGTCTTACGAAAAATGACATCACTCCTAACGCTGCCGCTGTTTTAAAAGGCGCAAAAAGGCTGTGCGAGAGCATGGGTGGCGGTATCGCAGGAACGGAATACATTCTTGCTATGATACTCCGCCGCAGCGATTGCTGTGCCTTTGAGATATTGCAGCAGTTAGGGGTGAACTGCAACAAGATGTACAACGATTGCTCATTGTCAGGCAACGAGCCTAATATTTTTTCAGACAGAAATTATCCCAAGCTAAAGACCCTTGAACGCTACGGCAGAGAGCTTACACGCAAAAGCGAGTGCGAAAAATTCGACCCCTGCATAGGCAGAGAAGCTGAAACAGAACGTATCATGGAGATACTCTGCCGCCGCACAAAGAACAATCCCTGCCTTGTAGGTGAGGCAGGTGTGGGAAAGACCGCTGTTGTGGAGGGGCTTGCGAGAAAGATCATGCTTGGAGAAGTGCCGTCTGCGTTGTCCTCAAAGCGGATCTTCTCCCTTGATATAACTGCCCTCCTTGCAGGAGCAAAATATCGTGGGGACTTTGAGGAGCGATTGAAAAGCTGTATGGACGAAGCCGCAAAGGCTGAAAATGTGATACTTTTCATTGATGAGCTTCACAACATAATGGGTGCAGGAGCGGCAGAGGGTGCAATAGACGCTGCAAATATCCTGAAGCCACAGCTTGCAAGGGGCGGTCTACAGCTCATAGGCGCAACGACTTTTGAGGAATATCGCAAAAATATTGAAAAAGACTCAGCTATGGAGCGACGCTTTCAAAAAGTGAAGATAGATGAGCCTGATCAAAGCCAAACCTGCCGTATCCTCAGCGGTCTTATAGACAAATATGAACAGCACCACAGCGTTGACATCTCCCCTGACCTTATCCCATATGCAGTTAAGCTTGCCGCAAGGTATGTCACCGACAGATTTTTTCCTGACAAAGCAATTGATATCCTTGACGAAGCCTGTGCCTGTGCGGTCATAGAGCAAAGTGAAAATAATTCTGGTGAGAAAATATCAGACGCTTTCAACGATTATGTGAAAGGCAAGCTCACCCGTGACGAATATCTCACCGCCATAACAGAGTGCCGTCCAAAGCGCATACCACTTGAAAAAAGGCACATTGACAGCGTTATTTCATCGCTCACAGGCATAAACTGCGCCGATATCGGACAGGACGAAGCCGCAAGGCTCACAGGGCTTGAAGATAAGCTAAGCGAAAGCATTGTGGGACAGCAGACGGCTATAAAGTCACTCTGCTCTGCCGTCCGCCGCTGTCGTGCAGGACTAAAGGGCAGCGACCGCCCCATGGGAAGCTTTATTTTCTTAGGGTCAACGGGAGTGGGCAAGAGCCAGCTTGCAAAAGATCTTGCCAAAACGCTTTTTGGCAGAGATAATGCCATTGTAAAGCTTGATATGTCAGAATACATGGAACGCCACAGCGTTTCAAAGCTCATAGGCTCGCCCCCTGGATATGTAGGCTTTGACGAGGGTGGCAGGCTTACCGAACAAATTCGCCGCAAGCCCTACTGTGTGCTTCTTCTTGACGAAATAGAAAAGGCTCACCCTGACATCTACAATCTGCTTTTGCAGATACTAGAGGACGGCTGTCTTACCGACTCCGCTGGCAGGACAGTTTCTTTCTCCAATGTCCTTATAATAATGACCTCGAATATCGGCGTGAAAAAGCTTGCCGAAACCAAGACCGTGGGCTTTTCAAACAGCAAGTCAAATGGCGAAGCCAAGAAAAAAGCCATGCTCTCAGAGCTTAAAAGCTTTATGTCTCCCGAGCTTTTAGGCAGGATAGATGAGGTGATAGTTTTTAACGATCTTACCCTTTCCGATATGGAAAACATTACACGCCTTGAAATATCCGCTCTTGAAAAAAGGCTCTCTGAACTTGGCTGTACACTCGCCTGTCAGCCAGAGGTCTACCCTTTTATCGCAAAGCAGGCACTTTCAAAAAGCGGCTCTGCACGAGAGATACGCCACATAATTACCGCCCTCATAGAAAATCGCATAAGCGATATGCTTATCTCCTCCGCCTGCCGTGACTTTTCTGTTTGCGTATCTGAAAACACCTTAACTGTCGCACAGCACCGCAGACAACTGTGTTCATAGAAATTTTACAAAGTATAGTTGAGGGATATTTTACAAAAGCCCGCCCATATGTTATAATATTTTTATATTGTTGCCCAAGCGGCAAAAGGAGGATAAAAATGTCTGACAGAAAATACAAGCTATATTCCGACTCCACCTGCGATCTGTCGGAGGATATATTAAAAAATATGGACGTGACGCTTCTGGAATTATCTTTTGAGGTAAACGGTGTTGTAAAGAGCAAGAATGACATGACGCTGCCTGAATTTTATTCCCAAATGCGAAACGGAGCAGTAACGAAAACATCGCAAATAGGTATCTCCGACTATGAACAGGCTTTTGAAAAGGAACTTGCCGCAGGCTATGACGTGCTTTATCTTGGATTTTCGTCAGGTCTTAGCGGCAGCTTCAACACTTCCTGCATTGCAAGAGATAGCGTAATGGAAAAATACCCAGAAGGCAAGATAATCTGCATAGACTCCCTCTGTGCTTCAACAGGCGAAGGTCTTTTGCTCATAAAGGCTGACGAAAAGAAAAAGCAGGGTCTTTCCATTGACGAGCTTGCCCAGTGGATCACTGACAACAGGCTTCACCTATGCCATGTTTTCACAGTTGATGACCTGAAATATCTCCACCGAGGTGGCAGAGTATCAAAGACTGCCGCCATAGCAGGCTCTATTCTTGGCATTAAACCGCTTCTACACGTTGACAACGAGGGACATCTTATCCCAGTTGGAAAGATACGAGGCAGAAAGCAATCCATTGAAAAGCTTGTGGATATGATGTGCGAACGCATGGGAAATTGGGATAATTCCACAGTAGCCGTCTGCCATGGCGACTGCCTTTCAGACGCAGAATATGCAGCCGACCTTATGCGAAAAAAGCTTGGCAAGAAGACCACTGTGCATATCTGCTACACAGGTGCTGTTATAGGCTCACACTCAGGACCTGGAACTCTCGCTCTGTTCTTTATGGGCGACCAGCGATAAAAATACAATACAAAAGCGGACGAAGCCCGAAAACTTCGTCCGCTATTTTTATATGTGATATCAAAGACCCTTTGCCTTTTTCAAAGTTATACCATTATCTCCAAGCGGGATAGCGTGGTCAAGTCCAACGAACTTGCCTCCCTCCTGCCAAAGAACTTCCTTGACAAAATCATACTTTTCCTCGTCCCATGTAACAAAATCGTCCTTTACAAGTCCGCCCGTGTCACCTGAGTTTGCATTGAAGCACCAGAAAGTGTGATTTACATGATTGTCCTTTATGAGCTTTCTCATGTAGGTCATCCAAGTTAGGTTAGGCTCTGTCATAAAGCCGCCCCACTCGCCTATAAGAAGCGGTGCGATATCCTGCTCCTGAATGTAGAACCAGTTGTCTTTCCAGCAATCTTTCATAAGGCTCTTGTATGTGTAATCCCCCTCGAACCAAGGCTGCTGATAAACTGTCGGACCATAGTCGTGCGGCGAGTAAACAAGCTTATCCTGATATTTGCCAAGGTCGATAGGATAGTCCTTTACGCCCCTGAGATTTCCGCCCCACCAGTTGAAATAGTAATCATCACTGTTGGTGGAGGAATAATCCCCGTTTTTCTTGATGTTCTTAGGGTATATTTCGATACCCTCGACCATTATAAGCACATTAGGATTTTTCGCAAGCACCTTGCTCGCTGCCGTTTCAGCCACATACTTCCAGTTGTTTGCATCCTTTGAATCATTCCATATTGCCGCAGCGTCACCCTCGTTAGGCTTGCCGTGGGGCTCGTTTTTCAGGTCAAATGCAACGATAGTGTCATTGTCCTTATATCTGTCGGCAAGCCACTCCAAAGCATGGTAATAGTCCTTTACAGTGACTTTGTCAGTATACCACAGATTTACAGTATGACCGCTGGCATTGGTTTCCGCTGAATGGATATCAGGCATTACTTTAAGACCGTTTTCCTCCGCAAGCTTGAGAAAATAATCAAATATCTCAAGGCTGTTCATCGAGTTCAGCTCTTCATTGTATGCGTTATTGTAGTTCGCCTTTGGATATTCGCCCTCCGACCACTGGTTGATAAGCTCCGCTGACATAGGCACTCTTATAAGATTGAAACCATGGTCTGCAATAGTCTCCACCGATGACACAAGCTCGCTGTTCCAAAGTCCGTCAAAGGTGTTAGTGCCTGTGTTGTAGCCAAACCAGTTCACGCCCGTGAGCCAAACCTCTTTGCCGTCCTTATCAAGTATCTTGCTTCCGTCTGTGTGAAGCCAATCATCACCCTGTTTAGCCTTTGAGGTACGCTTTAGAAGCTTTTTAACGTCCTTTTCCGTGACCTTTTTGTCATTATTCTGATTATTGTTGTTATTGTTATTATTCTGTGATACCTTGCCCTTTTTAACAGTACACTCCACACCGTTTAGCTTTGCAGACTTAACATTGAGCTTTGTTCCAGTTCCGATATTACAGCCGATAGAGGTCGAACCGCCCTTTGCGATCTCGCCATTGTAATCAACATTCGTGACCGTGAGTTTGTTGCCCTTGACCTTAAAGTTGCCGTTCCAGCCGTCACAGCTTTTGAGCTGGTCTATTTCAAGCTCCAGCGTCCACTCCTTGAGGGATTCATCGGAGTTGTTCTCAATGCCTATCTCCATGCCCGTCATGACCTTGTCGCCGTCCTGCCAACTGTTGTCCCCTGAATAGGAGATGATAAAGCCCTTTTCCTTTTTATCGTCCTTGCTTTCCTCCTCATCAGCATCAGGCTCGTCCTCGCTTTCATCAGCCACAGAGTCCTCCTCACTGGTGTCATCGGTTTCTGAAGCCACCGCAGAACTGCTCTCCGCCTTTGAAGCCGAGCTGTCCACGTCTTTTTTGCCTGATGTTGCCACCAGTATCAGTGCAATAACAAGCCCCACTATAACAGCGCCCATACCTGCAAAAGCGATAATAAGCTTTTTGTTTATGCCCTTTTTGCCCACATTCTCCTGCTGGCTGTTTACGTCTTTTTTCTCATCACTCATAAGCTTTCCCCTTTATTTTTGATTTTTACATATTTATAAGACCGCCGAGTATTACGCCCGACGGTCGAACTTTCTTTTTTTGGCGACTTATTTTACTGACTGGAGTTTCTCGCTAAGGAACTTCTCCTCAAACTTGTCTGACGGCATAGGTCTGCCGAAATAATAGCCTTGTATAACGTCAGTTTCCAGATCTCTCAGGATATCGAACTGCACCTGTTCCTCAACGCCCTCTGCGCAAACTGCTATATGCAGGTCGTGAGAAAGATTAACTATCATTTTAACAAACACCGCAGTGTCAGGATTTTTTGCGATATCATCAATAAACGACTTGTCTATTTTAATGGTATTCAGCGGCATTTCCTTTATGCAGTTAAGCGAAGAATATCCCGTTCCGAAATCGTCCAGTGCTATCTTCACGCCCTTGTCTGTTATATGCTTCAAAAGCTCCTTCATCTTTTCCATATCATGGATAGCAAGACTTTCTGTGACCTCAAAACATATCTTCTCAGGGGGTGCGCCTGTTTCGTCAAAAAGTGTGTCTATCTTGTCAAGGAAATCAGGCTCAATTATCTGACCTACAGACAGATTGATGTTCATTCTCAAATCAAGTCCTGCGTCAGCCCACTTTTTGCACTGTCTGCCTGCGATCCTTATTATGTTCTCGCCCAAGAGATTGATATAGCCAAGTCTTTCCGCCATAGGGATAAATTCGGCAGGGGAAACCTGACCAAACTCAGGTGGATTCCACCTCATAAGCGCTTCACAGCCCACAAGCTTCTTTTCGGAGCTGCTGAATATAGGCTGATAGTACGCCGTGAAATGTGCAAAGCCGTTTGTGATATCCCTGTGCATGAGTCTTTCAAGGTCGATCTGCCTTGAAAGTATCCTGCCGATAGTTTCGTTATAATTTATAGTGCAATTCTTGCCCTGCTTTTTCGCATATGAAATGGCAAGGTCGATCCTTTTAAGAACTGTGTTTACAGTATCGTCAAGCTTTGGGAACTTCGCAACGCCCATTGAACAAGTGCAATAGCAAGTGCTGTTAGCTATCTGCCACTCTGTGTTGAATTTATCATGTATGATCTTGCATATCTCGTCGATCTCGGCCTGATCCTGATCTCTCAGAAGCACAACGAACTCATCGCTGCCAAATCTAAAAATGCTCAGCTTTTTATTCTTCTGGGCAAAATCCTCAAAAAATTTACCTATCTCTTTAAGAAGTCGGTCACCATTATTGTGACCATAGCTGTCATTTATGTTTTTGAAATTATCAAGGTCAATGAGCATAACAGTGCTGTTCTCATCGCTTTCAATAATGCCCTGTATACTCTTATCAAGACTTAATCTGTTAGGAAGACCTGTGAGGTTATCGTAAAAGACCTGCTTTTCGATGACCCTCTCATAATTTATCTTTTCTGAGATATCATTAAGTGTGCAAAGTCTGATAGTTCTGCCGTCATGCCATTTTATAAGTTTTTCCGACACATTGAACCATTTGTTCATGATCTCGGAATAATAATCTCCTCCAAAAAGCATTCCTTCCTTATGAGCAGGAAGCTCACACCAAGTCTTGCTGAAAACGTCACTTTCCTTTTTGCCGACCAGTTTCCCCAAATACTGTTCAAAGCTCTTGCTGGCAAAAACTATCTCACCACTGTCCTGTGCCACTGCAAGCACATAGGAATTCATATTATCCATAACATCAGTAAGCGTGCGAGTAGTGCTTTCAGCATGTTCAGCCGCTCTCCTAGTATGGAGCATACCAGAAAGTATATATGTCAGACGTGAGGCTAGCTGTATCTCCTCAGGTGACCATACTCTCTCAGGATCAGAGGACAAAAGATTGAAATATGCAACATACTTATTGGTGTCCTTGACAGCACAAGTGAGTGAACAAGGATACACCACCCCACGCAGGGATATTTCCTCCGCATCTCCATTCGGATGAGCCTTATCCGCAACATGGATACCAGTTTGCATAAGTGCTTTTTTCATTGTATTGTATCTATTTCTATTAAATTCTTTATCAAAAGCAAATACAGTATATTTATGTGTATCAGCGATCAATTCATAGCTCAAAGGTTCTGAGTTTTCATAGCCTGAAACTGTTACCGTAGCCGCATTGACATAAAGTGCAGAGCAAATACTTTCGAGAAAATTCTTGCACACATTATCAAATCTGTCATCGCTTTCAAGTATTTTCAAAAAGCTCTCGAACTTTTCGTTATAGGTCTTAGCTGGTATTTCCATACAAACAGCCCTCCTCTGCTTATATAAATACGTCTAGCATCATTATAACATATTTTCCGTAAAATCACAAGGGGAATTATAGAAATTTATTTATAATGCACAAAACAAATTACCAAATTTATATATTATTAAAAAACAAGCCCCGTAGTTAAGCTTAAAAAAGTTTAACTGACGGAGCAAATGTGACCGAACCGATAAGCCGAGTTTTGTCGAGTGCGATAATCTATCTGGACTGTACGTCGCCGCACAGCTCTAGCCACCTATAGCCCCAAGTCTGACGAGCAGCCATTGACTTGCAAGCTACCATTGGTGTTGCATCGGATAAGGTTTACATAGCAATGACGTCTCCGCCATTCTGGTGGGCTTTTACCCCGCCTTTCCACCCTTACCAACAAAAGTTGGCGGTATATTTCTGTTGCACTGGCTCTAAGGTCACCCTCGGCTGACGTTATCAGCTATCCTGCTCTATGATGCTCGGACTTTCCTCATAAACCTAGAACGTTTACGCTATCGCATAGCTCGCTCACAATATGATTATATCACATGAATGACGAAATGTCAAATATGCCTTTAACACAAGCAGCCCACAGAGCTGTTGTCTGTGGGCTGCAAAACGCCAGAGCCGACATCGGCAGTCTGATACTCTGCACTATTTCTTTGTTGTAACTGTCTTTACAGCAGACCATGCACCGTAATACTTTATGCCATTCACTGTGGTATAGGTTCTTACTCTTACATAGTATTTTTTATTTCCACTAAGTTTTGAAACTGTTACTTTATCTGTCTTATTGCTTGTTATTACCGTTTTCTTTGCTCCGCTGAATGAAGAATTTGTAGCATACTGTATCTCATATCCTGTCGCATGACCCTTTGCAGCATAGTCGATATAGAAACCCTTGCTCTTAGCTGTAAGCTTCTGTATCTCCTGCTTTGCAGGGTTTATCACGAAGGTCCTTGTTATAGTTCCTGCATATAAGCCCTTTCCAGTTATGACAACAGTTGCTTTTCCCACGTTCTTATTATTGCTGTATGAAACAACATAATCAATGCCCTTTCTAAGTGCTGTACTGCCAAGCTTGACAGTCACGGACGGCGTTTTAACCTTACCGTCAAAAGAATAGGACGCAATCGAAAGTGATACAGCGGCAGAAGAAATGCTCTTTGGAGAAAGTGCAGGGATATCAGCTGACTCGACAACTGCACCGCATACCGTGCAGCTTCTGTGCTTTCTTCCTTTTACGCCCACAGCCGCAGCCTTGTCTGTTATCCAGTCGCCTGCAACGTGACCTTTGGCCTTTATTTCTGTCTGTGCCTTTATGACCTTTCCGCATACTGAACAGTGTGAACCCTCTGTTTTGCCAGCGGTGGTGCAAGTTGCCGCAACAGCTTTGTCTGTAACGATAGTATGACCCTTTGCCCCAACGTAACCTTCCTTGAAGCTGTCATGGCACTCCATACACTCAACAAGCGTGTAGCCGTCTGTTTCACAGCCTGCCGCTACAACTGTTCTCTTGTAAACGTGTCCCTTGGCCTTTATGACCTCTGTATATGTATCCCCACAGCGTGTGCAGGTAAACGTTTTTTCTCCGTCTGTTTCGCAAGTTGGCTTTACTGTCTGTGACGTATAGTCATGACCAAGCTGTGAAATGAAATTATCCTTGTATGTATCGCCGCAGTTTTCGCAAGTATGGAGCGTATATCCGCTCTTATCGCAAGAAGCCGAAACTATCTTATCGTTGTACTTATGACCTGTTGCATTGATCACCTTGCTGTAGCTGTCACCGCATACAGAACAAGTAAACTTTGTATAGCCGTCATTATCGCAGGTCGGCTTTACTACCTCTGAAATGCCATATGTATGACCCAAAGCTTCCAGCTTTTCAGTATACACATCTCCACAATCTGCACAAGTGAACGTCTTTACTCCGTCTGTATCGCAAGTTGCTTTCTTTGTCACTTCTGCTGAATAGTTATGACCTTTTGCCTTTATCACTTCTGTATACTTATCACCGCAATTTGCACAGGTATATGTGATAACTCCGTCGTCTGTACAGTTTGCTTTCTTTGTTATCTCAGAAGCATAAACGTGACCCTTTGCTTTGAGAACCTCGCTATAGCTGTCGCCGCAAGTATCGCAAGTGTAAACATTCACTCCGTCAGTTTCGCATGAAGCCTGTTTAACTGTTGTCTTTGTATATTTATGTCCTGTAGGTGCTATGAAATTATTCTTGTAACTGTCACCGCAGTTTGCGCAAGTATGGAGCGTATAACCACCCTTATCACAAGAAGCCTCTGTTACTACGTCATTATACTTATGACCCGTTGCTGGTATCTTTTCCGTATAGCTCTCATCACATCTTGTACAAATGCAGGTAAGAACTCCGTCCTCTGTACAACTTGCCTTTGTCGTAATCTTTGAATCATAATCATGTCCAAGTGCCTTTGTTACGTCAGAGCGAACTACTCTGCCGCAATCCTTGCACTTATGCTCTGTATAGCCGTCTGCTGTACAAGTTGGCTCGACTACTGTTACAATGTCATTGTGACCTGTTGCTGGGATTGCTTCTGTATATGTATCCCCACAGCGTGTGCAGGTAAACGTTTTTTCTCCGTCTGTTTCGCAGGTCACCTGCTTTGTTATCTGTGAGATGTGATCATGACCCAACGCAGGGGTATAATCATCTTTATAGCTGTCAGCGCAGGCCTTGCATATATGCTCTGTGTATCCACGCTCTGTGCAGGTAGGTTTTACTACAGTGTCTTCATAATCATGCTCTGTTTTCGCAATATCTTCGGTATAAATATCACCGCAGATATCGCATTTATAAGTCCTCTCACCCTTTTCCGAACAAGTCGGCTGTTTTGTTATCTCGGAATAATATTCATGTGTGTGCTTTACTGTCACTGTGAACTCTGCCGTAAAGCCATTGTAAGCTACAGTTACAGTTTTTTCACCCTCTGTTTTGCTGTCAAAGCCCTGGAGAGTATAATCTGAAACAGCAGTCCTTGTGCCGTCATTGTAAACAGCCTTTACCACCATGCCCGTGCTGTCAAGTTCCTGTTTAAGGTCATAGTTCAACTTGTCAGGCTTTGAAACTATCTCTATTCCTGTAACGTAGTGCGGTACTATAACGTTAGGCTCGTCAGCCGTGCCGCAGTAGCCTACATTTGCGCCGTCTGTAGCAGTGATATAGTAGAGTATCTCCTCGTCTGTGACCTCATAAGCCGCAATAGTTGCCTTGTAAACTGAGCCTGTGGTATTTCTCATATCAACAGACTTCCAACTGTCGGCAGACTTATTTTTGTAGTAAAGCGTTGCTCCCGCAACCTTAACATTATCCGTAATATCAGCCGTTATAGCTATAGCCTTGTCTGGCGTCAAAGTTTTCACAGGGGTGTGTACAATAACAGGCGGCTCACCCTCTAACGGGCAACAGCTTACAACGTTTGAAGCCTTTGACTCGTTAAGGTCAGTGTCCACCACTGTGAAATAATAGTAATAATCTGTGCCTGCCTTAACGTTCTCGTCAATGAACGAAAGCTCGTCCGCATTAAGAACAGACTTGTTCACTTTTGTGAACTTCTGCTCCTCAGGCTTTTTGTCAGCATCATATTTTGTTGCTCTGTAAATATTGTAGCCTGCAAGGGTGTCATAATCGTCCTGCATCCAGCTAAGAACGTTCTTGCCAAACTGACCCTCGCCTGTTAGTGACATAGACTGTGCCGAGCTGTTTGTTATCTCAAACTTAAATCTGCCCCAATCGTTTCCTGTTACAAGCCACTTATCATCAGCCGCCGCAGCTCCCTTTACACGGATATACATTGTGCCAAGGTCGATATAAGGGTCTATCTTGAACTCACTTACCCATTCACGGGCGTTCGCCCAATCACCAGATACTGCGAAATCAGTATAAGGCTCGCTTCCGCCGTATGTCACCATAGGCTGAATATCAGAAGCCATATCACGATTGAACTTAACGTGCATTTTAACTGTCTGTGCGCCACTGACCTTGTCTATCCTGTTGCCGTCCTTATCTGTAAGATAAGCCTCCGTCACAAATGGATATATCTCAGACATATCATCATCAAGTGTAAGATAAGGCTCTTGGATAAGGTCATTTCTTGAAACGTCCCAATCTGCGTCAAGACACTGCACCTTTACAAGGTCAGGGTTTGTTGTGCCCCAATAGTTGCCAGAGATGTCGTAGGTGGTGCGGCCGTTTGAATCTTTACTGGCATCTATTGCTCCAACAGCACGAATACGTTCAAATGACCTTAAATAATATGTATTTAGAATCGCATTGTTAGTGAATGTGCTTGTAGGACAGGTATAACAGTCATAACTATAATTACCAATCGATGCTGCAAATCCGCGAAAAGCATCACAAAAATAATTCAGTATAACATTATTTTTAAATCCATATTTTGAATAGATAGCCACATCACAATTATCCATACTGTTGTTATAAAAATTCTCTACATATATTGCGAAACTATGATAATACTCATCAATATTTTCAAAACGTGTGTTGGATATATTACAAGCATATATGCCTACATACCAGTTTATTTCGTCTGTGATATTATGGATAATGCTACAATGGTCAATTGTGGTAGCGTTAAATGCTCTTTCCAAATTGCTATCAAAATCAGCGTATTCTGCATTTAAAATATTCACATATTTCAAAGACACATATGCCTTTTCATAATCATCATCAATTAATTGCGAGTCTGGCTGAGATAAACCAGTCATTTGCCCTGTAATAGTAACGGTTTTATCCTCAAACCCCTTACCAGGGAACATCTCGATAGGCTGTTCTTCTGTGCCCTCAGCAATAAACCTGCCCTCAACCTGCAAATAGACATTAGCCTTTGCACCATACTTATTATTAGGGTCAGCAGACCAGAACTGTATTCTCGTTCCTGGTTCGACTGTTACTGTTACGCCCTCAGGGATAAGCACATTGTTTTCAAGTATCCAAAGCTTATCGTTTGTAAGGGTCATATCCTCATTGATTATTCCGCTGAGTGCAACGCCATTTTGAACAGTCAATGTATATGTCGGCTTTGGTTTTATTGTATACACAACTGTATCTTTTTCATCAAGACCATTCTTCGCTGTTATGGTAAAATTGAAAGTTATCTGAATATCATTAGGCGTACCCTCTTTTATTTTAAAGCGGATAGGTTTTGACACGCCTGTGAGCTTCTCGTCTGTGTATGTAAAGCCGTTATTTACAGAAGCGAAAGTACCTACATCAGACAACTTGACTTCATCATTTATGAACTCAACGTATTTGTTTGGTATACCAGCAACAGAGTCTGCGTCAACTTTTACAGTAATGTCAGTTGCCGCACCCCACCTGTTCCATACAGCTACACCCATGTCAATAGTTTCACCGGGCTGTGCAATGCCGTCTCCATTATTTACAGACGAAATATCTTGATAATCTAGAGTATATACTTCATCAAGTGTCAGATTAGGATGTGCCTGTCTTGTAAGGCTGTCACGGATATTAAGCACAGGATAGCTGTGATAATCGCCAAGGTTACCCAAAAAATAAACTCTACTTGTTGTTGCACTACAAAGCTGACCCATTATATATCTTGAGTTGTACTTTGATTTATCTGTATACTTGCTTCTAAGTATCGCCGCTGCCGCCGCAACATTTGGTGTTGCCATTGATGTACCGCTCCAGCAAGCATATCTGTTGCCAGGAAGTGTGCTATAAATATTAACACCAGGTGCTGCCATTTCATATTCGCAATTTTGTCCCTCTAAGTAGTCCCAGTTTGAAAAAGAAGCAATATGGTGATTATTATCCGTCGCCATTACACCAAGTACATATTTATATCCTGCTGGGTAGAAATCTTCTCTAGGAGAAATAGGATAATCCGTTGTCGGCAAGCCGTCATTACCTGCCGCCGCAACGAGAACACAGCTTGGAAAAGCGTCCTGCAATGCGCTTTCAACGAGATATGACCTGCCTGTTCCACCGAAGGACATATTGATAACATCTGCGCCATTGTCAGCGGCATACTTTATCGCCTTGGCGATATCCGAGCTTGCAAAGCTTCCGTTCGCCTGACCTGCCCTTACGCACATTATCTTTGCACCATATGCAACACCGACTCCGCCGCCATTGCCAGGGGTCATTGCGATTATGCCTGCAACGTGTGTGCCGTGGCCATGCTCGTCCATAGGGTCACTGTCGCCGTCAACAAAGTCTACGCCGTAAACATCGTCAACATAACCATTGCCGTCATCATCAATGCCGTTGCCGGGTATTTCGCCCTCATTCACCCAAATGTTGTCTGCAAGGTCTTTATGGGTATAGTCAACGCCCGTGTCGATAACAGCCACAACAGTACCTTTGCCGGGGGCTTCCTTTTTAGCAGGATCAAAACAATCTTTCCATAAGCCTGTTACGTCCATGCAAGGGAAATGAGTTTCAGCGTTTATTTCCTCATCGGTTGCCGCCACAGTTGTTGTGTCTGTCTTTTCCCACACAAAGTCAGGCTCAGCCGACAGAATGTTTTCATTGTCCGACAGCTTGTCCACAGTTGCCCAAACATCCTCCGAGGTGGTCGCTTCATAGAACGTCTTATAAGGGGTCATGCCGTCCTTTTCGGCAGTGTTTTCTGCCTTTGTTTCAAGAATAAACTCTACGTCTTTCAGATCATACTCGGCGCAGATATCGCTGTCATCATCAAGATAAGCCGATTCTTCACCCTCTGCATGATAAGAAAGCACCGAGAACAGCACTTTGCCAGGAGTTATCTCCGTGCTGTCACGATATTCCTGTTCAGCCTCCATATCCGAGATAGGGTCATAAGCGTGCTGAGTTTTGTCAGCCTTGTCTGCACTGCTTTCTGGCTGCTGTGCCTTGTTTTCTGACTGCTCAGTACCGCCATAGCTCTCTGCATCAGCCGTTTTGCCGCTTTCTTCAGCCGAAGCTTTCACCACAGCATTTTCGTCATACAACACACCACTCAATGCAGTGGATTGAAAACTCAATCCCAAACACAGAAGCAATGCTACTATCTTCTTACTGTTCATAATTTTTCCTCCCTAACCTTATTTTATTTTGTATTTTAACTATAACTAATTATCGTTGTATTCATTATAGCACATTAAAAATCAAATTTGTTAAGCTGTCAGCTTAGTTAAACGTTTTCGGAAAATATTTTTTTATTTTAACAATTATTTTGTTCATAATATTTCTCTATGCACTGTTTACAATTTACAAAAAATCTGATAGAATTAAAATAACCAAATCAAGGGAGCGTAAAAAATGAGAACTTGTCCTCACTGTGGCAGCGAGCTTCACGATGATTCTACTTTCTGCTTTGCCTGTATGTCCATCGTCAACGAGCGTAAAGAATTACTTATAAAGGTAAACACGTCACGCAAAAGAACCATACCTATGGTTTGTGTTGCAGTCGCTATCATAGTCGCATCGTCAGTGTTTGCCGTTGTCAGCAAGAAAAACAATGCCGTAGAAACTAAAACACCTGAGCCTGCAAAAGCTGTGACAACTTCTGCCACTGTAACGACCATACCGCAGACAACGACTGCCGCGACAACAACTGTACCTACAACTACCACCGCACCTGCACCAACGGCAGATGAGATAGACAAAATTTCAGGCGGTATTAGGCAGGCTTCCACAGGCACAGCAGGCACCACGACCACAGCAGCCGCTTTACCCGTAGAACAAGAAGTTATTCAAGTACAGCCCGAAGAGCAAAATGACTATCAGCCAAATGAAGCTCAGCAGGAGGAAAATACAGCTCCAGCCGAGCCTGAGCCGTCATATTTTTCCGAGGACGGAGCAAATGAGCTAAGCAGAATATTTGCAGACAAAATAAATAAAAAACGTGAAGGCAGAGGCTATGCACCTCTGAGGGTCTGCGGACAGCTTGACAGTCTGCTGTCAATAAGTCTTGAAACATTGACTTATGTGGAAAGTGAGGGCGAGATCGATACTTGCAATGAAATAACATTGGATAAGCTAAAAAGCAACCTCAGCGACGTTGGACTTCCCTCAGACAGTGAATTTATACGCGTAAGCTATGTAATGAACTGCTGCAAAAGCTATGATGAAGTATTTGAGTATGCCAAAAAAGTAAATTTTTCAAACGAGCTTTTCACTGATGATGAAGGCGACCTTACAGTTTATTCCCAAAGGCTGGATTACAAATATCTCGGCTGCGCAATATATGATATGTGTCGTAGCCAGCTAAAACCTAACGGTGATTATTCATCCTCTTCCGAATACGTCTGCGAAATTTGGCTGATGAAATAAGCAAAATTAAAGTTTACAAATCATCTTATAATTAGCCTTGATATATTGTTTACAATTCACAAAAATTATGCTAAAATAAATGTATGCTTTTAAGCTCTTAGCTTTATCAGTAAATAATATAACAAGGAAAAAACATCTATGAAGTTCAATATCAAAAAGGTCGCAGCCGCATTTTTAAGTGTGGCAATGCTCACCACAGGCTCGGCTCAGCTTTCTGTTTTTGCACAGCAGACGCTTAAATACGAAGCCGAAAACGGCACTTTGGGCGGTTCTGCCTATATCCAAACAGACAGCTCCGCATCAGGCTCTAGGTCAGTTAGTTTTTCAGACTCAAGCTGCACATGGTCACAGACTGTTACAGTCAGCGAAAGCGGATACTACAAAATAAAGCTTTACAGCCGCGGGGAAGGCTCGAATAAGATAAACAACCTTTCTGTAAACGGCTCAAATGCAGGCACTTTCAGCAGTGCAAACGGCTCTGCCTATAAAGAGTCCACAGTGAATGGTATTTATCTCAAAAAGGGTCAGAACACTGTCAAAATAACAATGTCGTGGGGATATTTTACTCTCGACTACATAACCATTGAAAAAATGAGCTCTTCAAATGCCTACACTGCCGCTGAAAATCTCGTTGACCCATACGCTTCACAAAGCACACAGCGCCTTTACAGCTATATGAAAGACGTTTACGGCAAAAAGGTCATAACAGGACAGTATTGCGACGGTGGTCTTAACGGCACTGAGTTCAAAGCTATAAAGTCCGCCACTGGTCAGACCCCTGCTATGTTGGGTCTTGACTTTATGCGCTATACTCCATGCCGTGTCCAGAATGGTGACACCTCCGACGCTGTCGAAAAGGCTATCGAGTTCTCACGGGCAGGTGGAATAGTAACATTCTGCTGGCATTGGAACGTCCCTGACAAATATCTTCTCTCAGGTACAGACGGCGGAAATCCACGTTGGTGGGGTGGTTTTTACACCAAAAACGTTGACCGCTCAAAGTTCTCGCTTACCAAAATAATGAACGGCTCAGACCCTAAGGGCTACAACACTCTTATGAGCGACGTTGACGAGATTGCCAAACAACTCAAACGTCTTTCTGACGCAGACGTTCCGGTACTGTTCAGACCGCTCCACGAGGCAAGCGGCGGTTGGTTCTGGTGGGGTGCAGACGGCTCGGAAGCCTACAAAAAGCTTTGGCAGGCAATATATGACAAGCTCACGAATGAATACAAGCTTGACAATATCATATGGGTATGGAATGGTCAGGCGGCAAATTGGTATCCTGGCGACGAATATGTTGACATAATCGGAGAGGATATCTACCCAGGCACAAGAGATTATTCAGCCCAAAGCTCAAAATATCTTGAAGCCACAGACTATTCACCAAACGGAAAAATAGTTGCTCTTACAGAAAACGGCTGTCTTTTCGACCTTGACAAAGCCTTTGATGCAAACACCGCATGGTCATATTTCGGCACATGGAGCGGTGAGTTTTGCATATCAAGCTCTGAGAAATATACCGAGAAAAGTATGTGGCAAAAGGTCTATAACAGCGACTATGCTGTGACACTTTCAAGTCTGCCCGACCTGAAAAGCTATCCTATCAGCAGTGACAATACACAGATAACTCTTGACTCCACGTCAAAAGAAGTCACATACGGCGACAGCATTACCCTAAAAGCCAGCGTGACCTCAGGCACTCCTCAGACAGTAACATGGAAAAGCTCCAACACAGCCGTTGCCACAGTAAAAAACGGTGTTGTGACTGCCACGGGCAAAGGCACAGCAAAGATAACAGCCTCCCTGCCTAACGGAAGGTCTGCCGTCTGCACTGTAAAGGTCACCACAAAAAAGCTTCCAACATCAGGCTATTCCTACGCAAGCACTGCACAGTACACAGGCAGTGCAATTATTCCGACAGTCACTGTTAAGGACGGAAGCAAAGTTCTACGTCAGAACATCGACTATCGTGTGATAGTCACGAACAATGTTAAAATTGGTCACGCTAACATCACTATCTCAGGCATGGGCAACTACTACGGCAGTTATTCCGCAGGCTTTGACATTATCCCTGCCAAGCAGACCATACAAAAGCTTGAAACAAGATACAAAGGCTTCTTTGTGGATTGGGCGCAGAAAGGCTCTGCCACAGGCTATGACATTCAGTATTCCACCAGTGCAAACATGAACGGTGCGGCTTCCAAACACCTCACTGCCAACAAGCCAGATAACCTGACAATAAGCGGTCTGACAGCCGATAAGACATACTACGTCCGTGTGCGTTCCTACACAAACGTTGGAAGCAAGACTTATTATGGTCCATGGTCTGACATAAAAAGCATAAAGACCGCAAAATATGATATTACAAAAGCTTCCGTTTCTGGCATTTCCACCAAGGCATACACAGGCAAGGCTATAACGCAGAACATTACTGTGAAATACAACGGCACTGCCCTGAAAAACGGAACTGATTACACAACTTCCTACTCAAACAACAAAAAAATCGGCAAGGCAATTGTCAAGATAACAGGCAAAGGCAAATATGGTGGCATTATCACAAAGACCTTTACCATAAACCCTGCCAAGCAGGAGATACAAAAGCTTACGTCTAAATCCAAAGCATTTTTCGTGGATTGGGCGCAGAAAGGCTCTGCAACGGGCTATGAGATACAGTATGCAACTAACTCCAAGTTTACAAACGCAAAGAAAGTCACCATAACAAACAACAAGACCGACAAGACCACAATTTCCAAACTTAGCGGCAAAAAGAAATATTACGTTCGTGTCCGTTCCTACACGACAGTGAACGGCACAAAATATTACGGTGCATGGTCGGTTTCAAAGAGCGTGACTACAAAAAAATAAAGAAAAAGTGATTATCCATAGCAAAATAGAGGTCTGGCTCAAACGTCAGACCTCTATTATTTTTTATTTGCACACAAAAACACCCCGTATCATAAGACACGGGGTGAAATTATTGTTATCTATTCAGATATCCTAAACTTTGCAAAAATTACTTCTTCTGTGCAATAGCAGCCTGAGCAGCAGCAAGTCTTGCAATTGGAACTCTGAATGGTGAGCAAGATACATAGTCAAGACCGATCTTGTTGCAGAACTCAACAGATGTTGGGTCGCCGCCGTGCTCACCGCAGATACCGCAGTGGAGCTTTGGATTAACTGGCTTACCAAGTTCAAGGGCCATTTCCATAAGCTTGCCTACGCCGTTCTGGTCGAGCTTAGCAAATGGATCGTTCTCGTAGATCTTTGCATCATAGTAAGCATTGAGGAACTTACCAGCGTCATCTCTTGAGAAACCGAATGTCATCTGTGTAAGGTCGTTTGTACCGAAGCAGAAGAAGTCAGCTTCCTTAGCGATCTCATCAGCTGTAAGAGCTGCTCTTGGGATCTCGATCATTGTACCAACCTCATACTTAAGATCTACGCCAGCAGCAGCGATCTCAGCGTCAGCTGTCTCAACAACTACCTTCTTAACGTACTTAAGCTCCTTAACCTCACATACAAGTGGGATCATGATCTCTGGCTCAACTGTCCAATCTGGATGCTCCTTCTGGACCTCGATTGCTGCACGGATAACAGCCTTTGTCTGCATCTTAGCGATCTCTGGATATGTTACAGCAAGACGGCATCCTCTGTGACCCATCATAGGGTTGAACTCATGGAGTGAGTTGCAAAGTGCCTTAATCTCCTCGACGCTCTTGTTCTTAGCAGCAGCAAGCTTCTCAATGTCAGCCTCCTCTGTTGGAACGAACTCATGAAGAGGTGGATCCAGGAATCTGATAGTAACTGGGTTACCCTCAAGTGCCTCATAAAGAGCCTTGAAGTCTCCCTGCTGATATGGAAGGATCTTATTAAGAGCTTCCTCTCTCTCTTCTACTGTATCAGAGCAGATCATCTCTCTGAATGCAGCGATTCTGTCCTCTTCAAAGAACATATGCTCTGTACGGCAAAGACCGATACCCTCGGCACCGAGCTCACGAGCCTTTTTAGCATCAGCAGGTGTATCAGCGTTTGTTCTAACCTTAAGCTTTCTGTACTTGTCAGCCCAGCTCATAATTCTGCCGAACTCGCCTGCGATAGTAGCGTCAACAGTTGGAATAACACCGTCATAGATGTTACCTGTTGAACCGTCGATTGAAATGTAGTCACCCTCGTGGAACTCTTTGCCTGCGAGTGTGAACTTCTTGTTAGCTTCGTCCATGTTGATGTCGCCGCAACCTGATACGCAGCAAGTACCCATACCACGAGCAACAACAGCAGCGTGTGATGTCATACCGCCACGAACTGTGAGGATACCCTGTGAAGCCTTCATACCTGTGATGTCCTCAGGTGAAGTCTCAAGACGAACGAGAACAACCTTCTCGCCCTTTGCATTCCAAACCTCAGCATCTTCAGCTGTGAATACAACCTTACCGCAAGCAGCACCCGGTGAAGCACCAAGACCCTTGCCGATTGGTGTAGCAGCCTTAAGAGCAGCAGCATCAAACTGTGGGTGGAGAAGTGTGTCGAGGTTACGAGGGTCGATCATAGCAACAGCCTCTGCCTCTGTTCTCATGCCCTCGTCAACGAGGTCACAAGCAATCTTAAGAGCAGCCTGAGCTGTTCTCTTACCGTTTCTTGTCTGGAGCATATAGAGCTTCTTGTTCTCAACAGTGAACTCCATATCCTGCATATCTCTGTAGTGATCCTCAAGAGTTTTGCAAACAGTCTGGAACTGAGCAAATGCCTCAGGGAATGTTTCAGCCATCTGAGCGATTGGCATTGGTGTACGAACACCTGCAACTACGTCTTCGCCCTGTGCGTTTGTAAGGAACTCACCCATGAGCTTCTTCTCACCTGTAGCAGGATCTCTTGTAAATGCAACACCTGTACCGCAATCGTCACCCATGTTACCGAATGCCATTGACTGTACGTTTACTGCAGTACCCCATGAATAAGGAATATCGTTATCACGACGATATACGTTAGCTCTTGGGTTATCCCATGAACGGAATACAGCCTTGATAGCGCCCA